>Ga0100391_1000297_pt1 | contig 59323 bp, 41 predicted proteins | sample CryGeymeta201515_FD_81541 | JGI IMG/M metagenome (GOLD analysis project Ga0100391, IMG submission 81541) | Groundwater microbial communities from Crystal Geyser aquifers in Utah, USA - Crystal Geyser metaG 2015-15 | ecosystem: Environmental > Aquatic > Deep subsurface > Groundwater | place: USA...
AGGTCTTACTCTATTAGGTCGTGTGCCTATGCTTGCTCTGTATCCACACACTAGTCTAGTTTACTCCTACTATTATCATAATATTCATATTTACTCTTTATGTCTCCACACTAGCTTTTTACGCTACTACTAGCTAGATGGAGTACTAGCTAGTCTACTCCTAGCAAATCTAGCTAGTAGGGCGTAGTAGCTACGTAGTAGGGTCTAGCTAGTAGTCTAGTACTCCGTAGTATGAATACAAATACTTTTGTTCTTTTGATGATGTGCAAACAGACGGGCCTCTTTTTCCACCTTTCAAGCTCTTTACAGTCAAACACCAACAGAATCCCTCTTATCTGCACTATTATCATCTTCTGTGTTGTCGACTTCTTTTCTTTTTTCAGTAACGTCATCCTCAGGAGCTTTGTCAGCATCGGTCGTAGCGGCAGCTTCGATGAGTCTCTCCACGGAGCCTTTGAATCCACCCTCCAGTTTGCCCAGTATGTTCCGTTGCTGATGCGACATGAGCTGTAAATTTCCCTTTTGTAAGGACACTGATTCTGCACTATTGAATGGCATATAACGCGGCATCATACCATATGGGGTTGGCATCATCATCATCATCATCATGGGATGATAGCTGGGATAGCCAGGGTAAGGCATCCTAACAGGCATCACGCCCGTCGGTGGTGGCATCATGCCAGGATGTCCGTGCATTTCGCCCGTGTGATGGTGTGGCGGTGACGCCCCCCATATAGCCAGATTCATATTCTGCTTCATATTAGTCGCTGTTTGTTCTTGGTCGTCATCATCGGATCCTACCAGCGGGTGACTTCCTCCTATACTCATGGTTGGTGATATCTTACCATTCCTACCACGGAAATGGTTCGCTTTGTGTACCGCATGATGATACGCCTCCATGGAAACATGATTATAACTGTGGTCAGACATTCTCGGCTTTGTTCCTTTGTGTTTGATTGATGTTGTCGCAGTGCATCCGTTCGGCGCTCCTTCTTGGTTCTTTTCGTTCTCATTACGCTTGGAGGCAATCATGTCTCTCAGACAGTGTCTATATAGAAGTACAGGTTAGAAAGTTTCATTATGATTCCACAATAAGCATACAGGACAATGAATGATTGCTTACCCAACTTTTTCACGAGCTGCCTCGTCGCTCAGGGATATCCATCGATCCTGTTTGGCATCCTTTTTGATGAATGCTCCAGGAGGTGTGGCCGATCGGATGGACGCGACGATCCCTACTACTACCATTGTTTTGTCCACTTTGCATCTAGCTGCTTGATATCGTGACAAATGCATGGCAATCAATTCTCGAAATCTGCGATTGGCCACATGATTGTAACTCTTTCGTCCTCGTCCATTGATAATATCGACTTGGTGGTGGTGTTTACGATTATGAATGAATTATGATGCGATAGGAAGGGTAACACGAAGAGGATGAGGTCGAGAGGCCCAACAAGACATGTATAATCAGTATTGTTTTCCCTTGCAGTATCTATGTACTCACATTTTGTGGGCTCGTATCCATGAGGTAGTGGAATGTCGTCCACTTCGGACCAAGGAAAAGGACTTATCCTTCCTTCACGATCTCCATCGTCCTCGGCCAAGCAAAATACAGGTTGTGGTGAAATTGTGGTGCTACTAATAGACATGTCGAATGTCGACTTATTACTCCTGTTGCTGATGTTGCTGTTGATATTAAGCTCCTGTTGCTACTGATACTACTGTTGCTGTTGCTGCTGCTGCTGCATTTAATCTGGATAATGTGTCTGTCTTGTGTGCCGCGACTACTAGACTAGCTAGTAGTAGTACTGGTACATACAGTTTCTCTCACAGCTTCTTGGTTCTCTGTTCCCTGTTGGTTGCCAGAGAACTTAATAATACGAAACCACCACATGATAAGAAGCAAAAGGTGCATCTTGAAGCGAATAAAGGTGATAATAATATTATTCGTATGTGCAGTCGTGAATAATGCGTCATCATTAGTCTGTCAAAAAGTTTCACGTGGAGCGCACAGTTGAGCTCTCCTCTCACATATCCGTGCGTAGATCATCAACACATCACCATCCTACACACTACTGTACACTACTGTTAAAGCCATCAAACATACAGGCGTCACCTTTCGAAAGAAATTATTATTATTACTCTATTATTTTTTCTTCTGAAACAACAAACAACTCACATTTGAATAATTTAATCACAACTTTACGCAATAACCGAAGGATCCAAACACACGCAATTTCAACCACGATGAAACAAATGAACCTGCTCATTGTCCTAGTCTTGGCTGTCCTCCAGTTGAGCCAGGCATTTACATCCCCTCTTTTCGTTCCGTCCAGAACTACTACTTCCACTTCGCAAAGTACTCTTATTGGTACTCGCCTTTACGGATTTGGTGACGAAAAGGAGGGAGGTGCTGCCATTGCCAAACCCAAGGTGGGATCCAAGACTGCCACTGAAGTCAAGACACGACAAAAGGTGGAAATTAAGAAAACCATCAAACCTGCTGAACCCGTTCAACGCCGCGAAGAAGAGTTTGAAGAAGCGCCAATGTACAAGCTCATGTTGATCGGGGACGATTCGTACGACGCAACTCACGTGGTGGAACGATTGTGCGCTATTTGTGATGATATGGACGAAGATCAAGCAGCGACAGTATTTCAACAGGCCAATCAAGAAGGAAAGGCCATGTGTGGTAAATATCCCTTTGAAAGAGCTGAATTGTTCAAGGAACAATTGCAACGATCGGATCCCATGATATTTTCCGATATGGAAGAAGAGAATGCGTAAGGAATGAAAAAATATTGCAGGGCGTGGTTGGGAAAAAAATGTCAATACTTAATTCAGTCATGATACATTTCAGTTGATGGAAGGTCGCAGATTGGAACAACGCAAAGTCAAATTGTATCAACCCTTGTGCAATTATCTAAGAATAATCTCAATCGTTTTTTAATTTAAAAAAATTGCATTTATTTGTGTCAAGCAAATTTTGCTCTCATCACTTTGTTTCTAAGATATGGCTAAATCCAAAAACTACCACTCTGGATCGTCTTCAGGACGAATGCGCCGTCGAGCCTTCAGTACCTTTCCCGAAGCCGAACTATCCGTTTCCCGGCTACTGCAACGACTCTCGCCATTCATTCTCGTCAGAGGAATCATTTCCGTCTTGGGGGCATACGTTTTGCCGCGTTTGGCAGCCGGCGATAAGCCAATATAGTCCATAAAATAATTTGTGGATCCGCCCAATACAAAAACTGTAAACATGATGGATGCACTCGTCATAGCTTTAAGCTCAGCTTTGAAGCGAGAACCTTCCCCGGTTACAGCGTCAAATAGGGGGATGTGTTCGACGAGGGCAAAGGACATGGCACCACGCAGACCTGCAAACCACAGTACCATTTGCATCTTCCTGTCCACAATGACCCCCATGGCTGGCGTATTCTTGTGACCGCCTCGGCATTTGTTTTGGTACTTCTGTGCTGCTGTCATCATATTTGCAAACATGCTCAGAATAGGTATCATAATAGCTCTGCTCACACAGCAAGCAGCGATGGCAATCATGATATGAAAACCGTTCCAATGATATCGCTGGCTGAATAAGAACAGACCAAGATAAGCAAATATGGCTGTCTCCATCATGGTGGCCACAATCTCCGTTACAAAACCAATGTGCGTTCTTGCTTCAGTGGACAAGTGTCCTTCCCCCGAGAAAATGGGACGCGCTCTTTTCTTTTCCCGAATTTTATTGTCAATCTCGCGACTTCCATTTTGAGGCAGATCATGATGGGAATACTCTGAATCAGTTCCATCATCGTCGTTGGCTCCTACAACGTACATATCCATCATAAAGCCCATTGTCACAATCGAGACAATACCGGACCAGCCGATTCCGTCGCAAACATAGTAGGGAAACAACGCCCAACAAAGGAACATCAAGACTTCTACCAGTGGCGTTTGACAGCCGTGAAAGCCCCAGTAATAGAGAGCACACATCATACCAGAGCCGGCGCCTACCAAGATAGAGCCACATGCCACTACAAAAAAGTGGACGACAGCAGCTGTAATGGTTTCGTTGTCAATTACCATGTTGGCATCAAGAAACCGTTCGAGGGTTTGAAATAACACCATGGCCACCCCGTCATTGAGTAGACTCTCACCGAATACTAAGACGTACAAGGTGTCAGTATCAGACATCCCCATGTTGCTTAGCACACTCAGCACAGCAATCGGATCGATGGACGAAATGAGGGCACCAAAAATCAGCGATTCAATGTAAGGAATGGTTTCGCAGAATCCTCCCAGCCACTTTGTTCCAGCGTGAACAATCGAAGCTGTCAAGAGTGTGGCAAGCAGTGTCCCGACGGTAGCGAAAAACATGATGGGCACCAAATGGCGATTAAAAGTCCTTTTGTCAATGCTCAGCGATGCTTCAAACACTTCAAACAAATAAAAAATCGCGGAAACAGGATTGAGTGAGATTGCCAAATTAGTCATATACTGCCGACACAAAAATGCAATCAACACTATTGGACAAATCATCATCTCGTACCAATGGGTGGGACCAAAATCCGAAGAAACCAATTTCCATCAAAACTGAAATCTTGATGAGGAAAGTAGGACGCCACATACCCACTGACCACTCCCACAAGAATGCAACCAGCTGCTTCTGGGAGCCATCGAATTTTAAAATGTCGAATGAGACTTTTAATCATTCCACAAAAGGCCATGATGAGAACCACGATGAACAGCCGTTGATCGGAGATATCTTCCTCGGCATCAACGTTGCAATTTTCGTGGTAAACATTTAAAATGGAAGCGCAGCAGGCCCTTGCTTCCACCGAAGTTGGATCATTCAGGAGTTGAGAAACCAACTCACTCGTATCGGCTACCGCCTTCGCAGAGGCTGCGAAATCTTCTTTGGGGTCTTTGGTAGTAGCAGTGGCATTGGCCGTTACTGTCGTGTTGGCCTTTTTGATCACATCGTGAATGACCTTCTCTTCGTGTTGAAGAAGCAGGGTACTTTCCAGTGTTTTGCCCGTCACGTGAGAATGTCCGGTGGGTAGATTGAGAATGTTGTGTGGTTTGGGATGTAATTTGATAGGTGCTTGCGTTTGTTCTACTTCTGGTCCTGTGACACCTGCGGATGTATCGGCAAGTTTCATTCCCGCTGAGAAAGCTTCATCATCATCATTATCATTCGAAGGTGGTGGCACATGGTCGATAGACGTGGTGTTACTCTTAGCACTCAACCTAGATCTATCCAGATTAGAAACATGAAAGAAATCGCCTTGTTGTTGTTCTAGTCTTCGTCTTTGACGTTTCGTGATTTCTTTGCGACGTGCCTTTGAAAACTGAAACAAGACGGCATTCTCAGGATAAAAGAGAGGTTTGGGAAACCACCAAGATTGAATAACTTGTGCATATCCTTCCAATTTTTCAGAATAATACGTCCACATATCTTTTCGATTCCTCCATTTTTGTTCTTGTCGTCGTCTTGTTAACAATCGCCTTCGTCTGCCATTTCCATTTCCTCCTGTTTCTTTGCCCAACGAAATATCTGCTACTGTTTCCAACGATGATTGTGCTTGCTGTTCGAATTCTTCTTGGTCTTCATCATCATCTTCTTCTTGACTACAGGTTTCATCAAAAGCTTTTTGTAAACCAGTACATTCATCTTTGCCATTGGTCGCATTAATGACATAATTGAGAACAGATTCACGACACATGAGAGCATCGGCAGCACTTTGTTTCTTCACGACGACCAGACCATCATTAGCAGCAGCAGCAGCAGCAGCAGCAGGAGTGGTAGTAGAGGTGGAAACCTTTTCAGTTCGGTCAACACGAAACGGCAGAGGTCTTTCTTCAGACTTCAATAGTAACGTCGATTCTGATTGTGCCGAACGACCATGCAATGATGATGGTGATGATGCACGAGGCGCTGCTGCTGCTGCTGTACGATGAAGTATATTTTTGAATGGATTGGACCATAGAGAGCTGGTACTAGATTGTTTGATAGTCATTGCAGTGTCTTGTTGTTGTTGTTGTTGATGATGATCTTGTGGTAATGGTCCTTCGTGTTCGGATTCATCAAACATCGAATGTGCTTCATTATCCAGGGAAAGCGGTCCATCATTCATATCATCATCTTCTTCAAAGACTACTTTGATCTTTTTGAAATCGTGTTCTTCTTCTTCTTCTTCTCCTCCTCCTCCTCCTATTCGCATTGCCGTTGATGATAATGATGACGATGATGGTAAGCGATTCGAAATACTGGTACTACTTTTGGGTACTGGTGGTGCATTCGACTTGTCCAGTTGAAAGATCAGTATTGCCACTACAAAGGGTACCAACAATACCAGTGCAAATTTTCGTTTTTTGTTTCGAATGTGACATGTACCAGCACCAGCAATACCATCTTGCTGTTGTTGTTGTTGTTGATGATGATGATGATGATTGTGGTCATCCGCATTGTCGTTTAGTGGAACAATCAATACGGATTGTTCCTGTGCAAAATCATCATCATCATCATCATCATCATCATCGTGGTGATTTTTTCCTCCTTCTCCTCCTGCAGCAACTGCTGCTGTTACTAGTATTGTTGGTCGCAAATTGTGTTGGGCATTTTGGACAGAAATTACAGAATCCTCACTAATATCCGAAATAGAACGACTGTACTGTTGTTGTTGTTCTTGCTGTTGTTGACGTCGTGGTTTTATAAAGGCTGACATTGTGTTCAACTCTTTCTTTAATTGTTGTTGTTTGTTTTTTTCCTTACAAGTAGTACTGAAAACGTATTTTGATGGTGGGTTGCGTCACTAGTACTGTACTGACTGTACTTGTCTAAACTAGTAGAGCTAGCTAAGAGCGGTGGCTTGTCTAGTAGTAGTGGCGGTGATGGAAAGCAATTGCTCCGAACAAATTGTTACCGGTGTAGGTGGTGTGTGGTGTGTGTAGTGTGTAGTAGTAATACGTGCAAAGTGCATACACAGAACACAGATTACTTCTTACTTTGACTTTTTCTTTGGTGTATCTTCTTTTTTTAATTTCCAAATCAACTCTTTTCCTTTGAGACTCTTGTAGCACTTCGATACTACTGTAACAGATGATGGCCAAGAGCAGAACAGAAAAAACAAACAAATACTAAGTAATAAGAATGTATGATGAATGCTGATGATGATTGTTGGAGAGACATTGGCCGGTAGTAGTACCAGTAGTATGCTGATGCTGTACCAGGTAGTCTACTGCACGGTACCAGGTAGAGGAGAGGAGGAATGCAAATGTACGATCAAATCTATCGTCACCTCATCATACCTACTCTACCTATTAATCGCGCTGGGTTTGTAACTAAGACTCATTCATTCGTGATTAAAAAACTACAATACGTACAGCACTCTTTTTAAAACCCGCCAAAACAAAAATCCAAAATCGTTGTGTTTTGTTGGTTCGTTTCTTTTTCATTAGATTTTTTTCCATTATTATCATTAAAAAAATAAAATACTAGACTACTAGACTAGTAATTGTTCGATCGATGATGAGCGAAACCTAGCTAGCTAACTAGAGAGTAGAGATCACAAATACAAAAAAAAACCTACTTGAAACAAGAGCGAAAAGTAACAACAACAACAACAACATGATAGCACGATGGGTAACAAGAAGGATGGTGTTGAAACGTTGGATTTCATTTGCTACAGCTGTTACCACTTTTCTGGTTTTGGTAGTCGTATCATCCTGTTGTCATGGCTTTTCCACATGTAGTGTACTACAGGTACAAACAACAACAACAACAACTACTACGATGAGATCGTTTTCGACTACTGCTGTTGTCGCCGCTGCCGCTGCCGCTACGACGCATGTTGAAGATACAACAGAAGAAGTAACAATCATCGAAGATGATGCCAGACCTCACGATCATCGTGCCAAGGAAACCAGAAAGGCAAGACGTTTAAATCATGCCTTTCGGTATCTGTACCGACACGACGATTATACTACTTGCACTGATAATAATAATAATAGTGCTTCCGCAACAACAACGACAATCACCAATCCACGAGAATATTTGAAAGTAGTCGGAGGATACACGGATGATGAAATTGATCAACTTCACAAATCGTTTCCTCCTCTTTTAGATTTGGATGTTCAACGTCATTTGAAACCCAAATTGCGATTCTTAAAGGAAACTCTGCTCAACATTGACAATAACAACAACAACGACCAAGAAATAGCAGTCTTGCCCGCATACGTTCGAAAGTCTTTGCCACCACAATATTATGGATCGCGATTGGAACGCATCGTAGCACCTCGACACGCCTTTTTGATGTACCATAATTTATTGCCACAACACAATAACGAATCGTCATCGTCATCGTCAAGATCGTCGTGGTGGTGGTGGGACACGACTGCAACGACTACCAATACCTCACCGTGGCAAGACTTTTTCAAGAGCTGTCGCAATACCAAACAATTTGCTGCATTGTGCAATCAATGGATTCATAATAACCAAAATCAAAGTCATTATCATTATCATCATCATCAACAACAACAACAACAGCAACAACACGCAAGTAGTAATCAAACGAATACGCCTTTGCAGGTGAGACAGGTAATAACACCCAAACAAATTGAAGCTTTTGATTTCTTGTTTGGTCGGGGACTCATGGCAGCGGCACGGAATGAACTTTGTCAATCCAACAGTACTTGGCCTTTACTATATCAGACCATTAGTCCCGGAGAACTAATTACGTTACTTGTCAAGCACGGTGCCAATCCGTTGGAACGTGACAATCGCGGAGTATCACTGTTGCACTGGGCGGCTGGAGCGGGAAATCTCGACGGCGTCAAGGCATTGCTTCCCTACTTTTCTTCTTCTTCTTCTTCTTCTTCTTCTTCTTCTTCTGCTGCTGCTGCTGCTGCCGAAACCGGTGTTTGGGTACGAGCGGAACGGGATGGTGCTACACCGCTCCATTGGGCTGCTGCAGGAGCCAATGCTCGTGAATTTGGAGTAGGCGGACATGTCGATGTATGTCGCTATATACTGTCCCAACTACCCGAACAACAACAACAACAAGAAGAAAACAAACGGGATCTGGTATGCCAATTGACCAAAGATGGGAATTCTGCTCTCATGTGGGCCGCTTGGTCAGGAACGCTCGAGACGGTCAAATTTTTGATTCGCAATCGCGCTGATCCTTCCGTGGCCAATCGCAATGGTTGTACCGTGGCTCACTGGGCAGCGTCAGGAGGAAATTTAAAAGTGTGTCAATACTTGGCCAATACCGTTAACGTAGACTTTACCAAACCCAATTACGGAGGAAATACACCCTTGACACACGCCGTTGCGTTTGGAAGGGCTGATATCGTACAGTGGTTGCAAAAAGAGATTGTTATCCAACGAAATGATCCAAACGCCTTGAATCTAGCCAATGACTTTGTGGATTGGACCAATGGTCAAGATGAAAAGCGACAAGAAGTCTTGAAACTCTTTGAGGACTGGTACGATGACCATGAGCGCTAGAGAGTGTAGTGTCTTTTGGTACGAGGTGTAGGTAGATGAGACATGGCAGCAACGAAAATAAATAGGGTGCTGTCTGCTACAAAAATCTATTATTGTCATGATGGATAAAGCCATGTATTTGGAGTACAGTATCCAACAGAAAATTATTCTTGCAGATGGCCGTCGACTCTCTGTTTATAAGGGTCAATTTTCTAGATTGTTTTTGATTAGCAGCTTGGGCCTTTTTCATTCGAGGGCTTTCCAATGCGAAGATCTCGCTGGTAGTACAGACTGCCATATCCAGCAGAGTAAGTCTGGGGAGCTATGACATGGATTTACTCTCTTCTTATCTCTCTCTCTCTCTCTCTCTCCCTGGAGTTATCTCATCAAATTGAATAGTGATGAGCTGCTGCGTGTGCCCCCCTGTACTCTGTGTTTTGGAGTTCAGTCGACTCGTCCATTTTTGTGACAAAAATGTATTTGTAATGTCCAGCCTTTTTTTCTTCTTCTTCCACTCCAATCTCAAACTTGCTTCTCTTCCAGCAATCCATACTGTTTCATTTTATCTTGCACGTGCTTGGTAACGCACATTTCCAAGATTTCTTTAGGTCTGTCACAATGCGTTACGCATCCCATGGTAGCATCTTGTCGTCGTGATGTTGGTAAATGATTATGAATCACGCTAGCACCGTGATATCCACCGCATCGTTCCAATTCACACAAGGCCACATCACGTAATTCGTGTGGACATCCTCCCATATTGATGTGTCGGTACGCTTGTTGAACAGCAGTTTCGCACTGCGTAACTTGTTGGAACGTAACGTCCGAACAGGATGATGATGGATTGGTCGATAGGTGTTGTTGTTGTTGTTGTTGCTGCTGTTGACATTTGTTAAGGGCTTTCAAAAATTTGGAACAAAATTTGTGAATTTGTGGTTGCAATCGAGGCAATTCTCGTGATCCCATTGCAAAGGATTTTTGCGATGTAAACACCGATCCAAAACACAATAAGAGGCATCCAGCCAACAAGGCTATCTTGAACGTTTCTCGGAGTGCCATTTTTTGAAATATTATTATTGTAGTGTCTGTTTGGCTTGTCCTAGTTAGTTCCACCTTCGTAACTACAGTCGAAGCATACTCCTCTGCCAGCAAAAAGGCGACTTGGAAGGATGAGAGAGGAAATTAAATAACAATAATACGACTGTAATAATATATGAATACCAGGTAATTACTGTAACAAATACGTAATACGTAATACTACTACGAGTGGTACTGTAGTTAATAAGAATGATTTTGGCAATCTCGATGAAAAATCTAAAATAGATTAGTGAGAAAGAATTTAATTTGGCCATCTTATGACCCAGCACCTCTAACCCTATATGTATGAACTCTATGTGAATTCGTGACTGAGACTGAATCAGCGTTCGCGCCAAAATCAGCCTGCCCCTCGATTCGAAACAGAAAAGCAATGCGGACAAAAACCACTTCAATGTTGTGTTTTCAAACGAAAATTTCCCTCCAACCTCAATATTATTATTGTACTCGAGTAATTGTTATTGATTGTTATTATTATTTTCTTTCTTGTTGTTGTGGATCGAATTATATTATAATACGAGGACTCGAGTACTACATTATTGAATACAGCCAATACTCAGTAAACAGCATCCAAGAAACCATGCCTACCAAAATTGTGCAGGAGATTCCTGCTACTGAACATCAACAGCATCAACATCAACAGCGACATGCTCCTCAAAGTGATGCCGAAGGTGATGTTGCTACTACTGTTGCTGAAGCTTCCCCCAGTATGCCTACCACACTCAAATTGTCCTTTGGAAATGTTGATTTTTCGTTGGTTCCAACGTCTAGTAATGGTACTGTTACCTTTCAAGCCAATGGACTGAACGAGGCTGTACTGAACTTGAACAATTTTTCGGGTTCTCTCGTGATCGCTTGTAATACCGCCAACCTTGTCAATCGTTCCAGCAACAACAACAACAGCAGCAGCTGTTGCAATAATAATCTGGTGGAAGATGCTGCCAGTCCATCTCCCGATGCCACCAGCAAACAGAAGAAAAAAACCAAAGTACGGACCTCTGCTGCTGCTGGACAACAGCAATTGACATCATGGGCCACATGTCGCAAAACTGGATTCTCGTCGCAAGCTCCAACACCCAAAATGACAAACAACGACAACAGTTGTAAGAAGAATAACAATAACACCAAACGTTCGTCGAGTCAAATTGAACAAATTGTGCAGGCCAATCGAAGCAGTCCCTCCTTGCAACCCTACCATTCACCTGTCAAACGCAGTCGACAGGTTCATGGAATCCCTACTCCATTAGCTACACACTTGCCTCCTTCTCCCATTTTATTGGCTCAAAAGACAACTCATTCTTATTCCAAAGAATTGGATTGTTCTCAAACCATGTCCAGTCAACCAACCTCACAAGAAGAAGAAGAAGAGAACGAAGAAGATCGTCTTGTTTCGAAGCAACATCCGTCATTTACGGACGAGGATTCTGTTGCTACACACAATGCTGACGACGATAATGTTGACGTGGACATGATGGATATCAACAACAAGATGATTAGTAGTAGTAGCAGCAGCAGCAGCATCAAGCCCATGATGGCCGACCCTTCCTCACAACCATCTGGTTCGACGACTCAAGATGAAGTTTCTACCGCGTTTGAAAATACCAAGACGCAGACGAACATTAGTACTGTCATGAAAACTCCAGATCCACGTTGGGGTACGTTTCTATTGTACTTTGATCCCCTTTTTTTAACCTTTGCTTTTATTCGTAATGAGATTTCTCAAAACCATTTCTCTCTCTCTCCAAAACAACGATGCGCACAGGTCATACACTTACCGCAATCGACCATGGGCGTCTCTTGCTGTGCGGAGGTCAGTCTTTCCAACCCGTCACCAAGGGCAAGGGTAAGAATGCCACGACTGAAATTCTGCCAGTCACCATGAGCGATGTTCATGTTTTTGAAATGGAAAGAAACAAGTGGTTCCAACCCATTTCCTGTGACGATAAGAGTCAACAGTGGCCCCGCCAATGGCATTCCGCTACCTTTTTACCCCAACGTCAATTGTTGATCTGCTTTGGTGGTGAGGCCATGAATCCCACAACGGGCCGTATAACAACCTCGGATAAAAACAACTTGATGGTTTTGGATACCGAGATTCTACTCTGGTATCCACCCTCGGCGAGTGGTGATTTGCCCAGTGGGCGATCTGGACACACGGCTACTCTGCTGGAAAACAATAATGAATTGGTAATCTTTGGCGGTAGCAAGAGTAACAAATTTCTGAATTCTGTAAGTGTTCTCGATACCACAAGTTGGATCTGGACAACACCCAAGATCCAAGGAGTTGCACCCAAAGCTCGCAGTTACCATTCGGCGACGGCTGTCAAACCAATGACGACCAAGGCCGAGGGAAGTGATGCTGATGCCACCCACGTACGTCAACGAATTGTCATTTTTGGAGGCAACGACCAAGACGTGTCATTTGCTACTGTGCACGTCTTGGAAAAAATGGACACTCCAAAAGAAGAAGCAACATGGAAATGGTTTCATCCTACTGTTAGTGGCACAGTGCCTTCGGCACGCACTGGTCACAGTGCTACGCTGATGAACGATGGCAAGACGATTTGTATCTACGGAGGCTGGGATCCGAACCAAGACGATGACGAGTCCAATCAAGACGACGGGTGGTACGGCGATTCTTTCTTGCTTGATACTGAAACGTGGACATGGAAACGAAGCGACAGTGTTCCTGTCTTTATGGGTCACTCCTTAAATGCTTCTCAAGGGACAAATGGAGGCCCAGCACGTGCCGGACACGGTGCTGTCCTGAATTCGTTTACCAATGGCAGCGGCAACAGCAAAGGTGCAAGGGCTAGCAATGAAATCTTGATCTTTGGTGGAAGAACAGCGGAAGGCTTTGAAGGAGACTTTCAGTCAATGACTGTTTCCGAAAGTTAGGTGTCCTGCAGTCTTTTTTTGCAGGTTGTATCTGTGCGGGCTAAGAAAGGTCTACCTTGACTCTTTCCCAAGATCTATTACCATGTGATTATGGCCTTGTCTACCGTAAAGTCTACTGTAGCTAGCAAAGAGCTTATGTAGATGTACTCGAGTAGTGCGGCACTATTGGCTCCATTTCGCCAAGCAAAATTGGTTCATACCATTTCTTAAACATTGATCATGATAGAAGACTTCAGTAAAGGTGTCTGTCCCTATCTTTTTCTGTGATGATAATAATAATAATAGAACATGTTGACATAACAATAATAAAAAACTACCCGCCGCACACTTGACTCAAAAATACCAAAGAAAACAATGCGGTGAGATTCAAATTCCAGAAAACTTTCAGATTTTTCGAAACAACAATACAGTGGCATGGACATTGCTCGTTCTCTGGCATCCTCATTGCTTCGTGTACCTTCCATTACATTAGAATGAATCCAACTCAACCCGTCAACGACGTCATGATGAAGAGTATCGACGGCATCGGAAGCGACAAACTATCAGTACCAACAGCCACAAACAAGGTCGGCACGAAAATTCCACCGCTGATCAACAACGACACGCCAATAAAAAATGGCAGCAGCAACAGTGGCAGCTCTACTACCAACAACACTAACAGCACAATTCCAAAAACGATTAGTGATGCAATGGTCTGCAAAATACCGCGCACCAAAATAATGCAAACGCATAGGCGTGTTCAAAATATTTTGGTGTAAGTTTTACGTGGGAGAAATGCGTATATTTTCCCTTCTCGTCCATGTTTACCGAGTTCACGTTTCTCATATTTGTTTTGCCGTTGCTCGTAAAAAAAGACGGGGATCAGGTCAATGCATCCGTTTGTATGCGTCGCTCCGATCCAACGACGTCGTCTTGGGCTCAACCATTGGCGGCGCTCATCTCCGTTCAACAGAATACACTGGGAATCAAATCTACGCCCGCATTCTCAACAAACATCAAACAGAGTTTTTCGACGCAGCATCCACTCAAAAATTCGTCGTCGTCAAACGTGTCTTGGCAACTGTTCGATCATTGTCACCTCCAGGCCGCTTTATAGATTGCAAATTCGGACACTGTCAGTGGAAGGAAATGTCGCACAGTAAGGTGACGAACTTGGTACGTAATGATCTCTACCGACTTTGTGTACAACAAATCAAAGCAAAAGCCGCCATGGCCCGGTCCACTCAAGAAAACAAAATAGAAGTTGCTGCATACAAAAGTAAATCTGAAAACGATACGGTCCAATTGTTGACGTATGCCCCCATCCTGTCCACAAACAAGCCTCTTGTTTTCAAGAAGAAGCGAGAACGGTCTAAGAACGTCGATGCCTCAATCCTTTCCAATCAGACTAACCAAAAGCAACAAAGACATCTGCTTAAGGTCGACTCTGATTGGACGGACAAACCAAAGTCGATAGGCCCGAGCAGCAGTCGTAAACGTCGCATGCTGTTGCCTGATACAACCACAACCACATCCACCAAGATCACACACAAACCGAAGAAAAAGACAACCAAGAAAGTCAACCTTATAGAGAAGCATGTTTCCATTGATCCTAATGAACTAATCTGCAATTATTTCAACTTGCCGGGACTACAGGAGGAGCGTTCCAAACTATCGGATTACAACAACATGTTGCTCGAGTCCATGGAACTATTTCGAGCCACCCAGTATATAAACCGTGCAGTGCCGGGTCAAATAGGTCTGCGATGTGTTCATTGTGCACGAAAAAAGGTACGACACGGAGGATCCGTGGCGTTTCCCGGTCGTCCGGAAGCCTTCGGTGTATCCGTTTGTGCCATGGGAAGTCAGCATTTAAGGGACAATGCCAAACCATCCAAAGCCTGCCCCTACGTCTCCCCCGAACTACGCACCCGCCTCGAACAGGCCAGCAAAATCAGCTTTTTGCAAACCAGCGAGCGCGGAGGTACAGACGTGGCACGATATGTGATGCGTGTCCTCAAGGTTTGTGGCATTCGTAGTACTGCCCAGGGCTTGCAGCCTGGAGAGACTCCTCAGCACACTGCAACTGCGACTGTGGGTCCAAGTTCTGAAATTGCTTTTACTACTGGCACAAATTCAGTTTCTGTGGCTAGCACTACGAATTCATTTGCTACTGCTTCCCCCGCTAGGAGTGCTTCGATCAAGCACTCGTCCACCCCGGAAAACGACGTTTCGACTGTCGCTGGTAACAATCGTCGCTATATCAGCACGCGCGAAAGTGATGAGGTTGAATCTGACTCTACGCCCGTAACGAGTAATGGTGGACGAGGTACCAGCTATAAGAATCGCGAGAGTTTCAAGTCGGTGATCTCCTCCTCTACCACGCAGTCGACAATGAAAAAAAGACGGCTTACACGATAAAGGTTCAAGACCTCATTTTGGATGCGAGCAGCCAAAACTATAGACAACACCGAACTGCTCAACATGAAACCTACGGACAAGTCCAAGAATTTGCTTCTACTAGCCAACGACGAAAATAGTGTTAAAGCAAAACTTGAATTCCATCATCGGAATGGACCAAAATGCAGTTTGAGACACCATGATTTGAAGCACACAAAAAAATTGCGAGTGCTGCAGCATGTAATACAAGCATGGATTGGATTTGAAGCTTCGGTATTCATTCTTTGATAAAACAAGTAGCCTGTGGAGAAGACATCCTTCACTGGTGACGCCGAAACAAAAAGAGTGTAAAACTCGTGGCAGCAGGTTGTGTTCAAAATGAATTGAAATTTATAATTGAGTACTGTATCTAAATAATTATTGATAAAACACAGAGGAGTGTCCTCTTACGTTTTGTATTATTGTATAGTTGTCAAATAACATGGATTGCATAAACTGTGTGGTACTGATCACATGTATTGGGGCCGGGTGTCAAACGTGTCTAGCGCTTTGTGCATTATAAAAAATGTGTTGCCACCGGATCATCATCATCATCATCACCTCAAGGCCGGATGCCTGCAGACTCATAAAACGTCCTTTCAAATCGCTGCAGAGATTCCATCACTCCCTTTTCTACAAATCGTGTCACTGCAGAAGATCCCTGCATTTCAGCTCGATTCTTGGAAACGGGCATAATTTTCAAAATAAAGGAAGGTAACTTCACTTGTACTTGAAACGATGATTCAAAATCAATACCTACACCGTCATCGAGTTCAACAAGGCTGATACGACAAATACTGGTTGTCGTTTTCTTTTGATGCTCCTTTTGCGAGACCAATCCCATAATTTTGTTGTAAATGGCCATTAATAATTTGGGTCCTCGTGCCTGGGTACGATCGGTTATCATGGTAAATTCGTACGCCGGTAAACCATGATTGTGTGTTTCACTTCCATCATGAACGAGTTTGGCACCACAAATGACTGTCGTTTCTACAACCAGTCCCGAAAAGGAAATACCATTGCTACACAGTTGCATAACAGTTTGTGTGTCACGTTCCGACCGTTGCGGCATTGCAGCTCCCAGACGTTGCGTTTCTGCTTGCCAGGCATGAAAAATATCAGGAGAGACAGGATCTATTGGAACAGGTGGAGCATCGGAAACAAAGAGTGTATTACGAGCTTCGGGAGACTTGAAAAAGTCGACGAGCCGTTGTCGATCTTCTTCCGCGAACGATACCAAGGAACGTGAGGTTTTCACAATCTGTCCACCAAAGGTTAAGGATGAAGGATCACTACCACCACCACTTTCTGCATTGGCAACGTTATTACGGACGCGTCTGGTTCGCTGCTTTGGTCTCGCGAGAGTTCGGATAGGTTCTTCCACATTCACAGAAGAGACACGAGGAGATGTAAATTCTTGATTCCGTATTTTGGAGGAAGTAGTTGTTGGTTTCGAAGGATGGAGGGAAACGTGGAAAGCCACAGCTGGCACAGTACAGTATGCGCCGCACAGCAACAGGCAGCAGAGAGATCGTGGTGATAATATCCGAGGGATCATGGTGCTGTATTTTTTTCTTGTTGTGTTGTATACTTTGGCGCAATGAGATTGTGAACGCGAAAATATAACAATTTCTGATTGCTACACATCACATACATCTTCATTGCTAAGAAGTCATCAGTAGCACAAACCATCGTTGACGAGTTACGATTCAACAACAACATCATCCGCATCATCAGTGAGGATGACTAGACTACTAGTACTAGTCTACTACAGTAGTACCGTAGTAGACTACTGAAATGAGAACAAAATAATGAGTCAGGCTTGATACAATAGGGTTATGGGGCATAGAAAAGGTTTCGATCGAACTTTCGAGTTCCACTTCACCGCTGCAAATAATCGCAATGACTGCTGTATTGCGTTAAACTGGATGGCTCAGTTCTCGGAACTAGTAGTAGTAATAAAAAGCACGCCAAGGTTGCGCCGCAAGAACTAACTAAAGGCTCTACTCTAGTAGACTAGTAGACCAGTAGTCTAGTCTAATAGCAATATTATAACCTCGTGGTGTATTTTTTAGTGAAAAATTGAACTCTAGTAAGCTTTTTTCCCTTGATCGATTTAACTAATAGTGTAGCAGTGGAAGTATTTGTAATGCATGATGTATACAAGAAATAAGAACTCTACTTAGGCCTTCTTGGTTAGCACAGCAAAGTATCCATCTTTGGCTTCTTGTTCCGAGTTGGATTCAGCGGGTTCTATCGTTAAAGTCATATCTCCTAAGTCCAACGACTGTAACTCATCCGTTGTTGGAAGTCCTCGCTTGACTAGCACAGGGTTGGCATTCGATTGTCGTTCCACATGCGACGCTCCCTGAGGATGAGCAATGATCAATTTTCCTCTTGGTCGGACGAGGGATGCCGCCTTTTTCAGAGCTGCTTCCATGTCGGAAAAGTCATGAAGGGCCGAGCAAAACAGTACGGCATCAAATCCAACCTCAGAGTTGAAGTCGTTCATGAAATCCACCGCCTCGAACTGAACACCACGGTGTTGTTCCCTGGCATTTTTGATCATTTCCGGTGACAAATCAATGCCAACAATTTGAGATTCGCTCATCCCACAGTGTAACAAATGTGGAACCAGGACACCATAGCCACATCCAACGTCGAGACACTTTCCAGTCTTACCCGTCGCGTCGGCCGCTACTTGACAAGCCATGTCGACTCTGGCCTGAATATTCGCAGGCATGTCGCCCGTAATGGAGCGTGCTGCTTTGGCATCCGCACTGGCATCCCACGTGATCTGTTGAAAGATGTTGTGCAAATCGTGTTCGTTGAAATCGTGGACTCGGTACAATCGTTCCAATTCGTCTTGGGCCCTGCGTGCTCCATCCATTTCGGGTTCCGAAATTTGCGCTTGCTGGAGGACAGACATGTTGGCCAATCGAGCATCCCACTTTCTGAGTTGTTGGTACAACTGAGTCGCCATGTACAGATGTGGTGGTAAATTATTCATGGCGTCTTCGACACGCTTTTGGGTGCCCTGGGCGACGTCTTTGCCGTACTTTTTTATTACCCGCTTCTGTGTCTTCTTAATGTCACTCTTGGACACCTTGTTCTTCTTCGCACTACCTTTGGTCGACGAAGAACCAAATCCTCCACCACTGGATGCCCCAAAACCTTTTGATGCCATAGATAAAGTTGTCGCTGTATTTGTCGCTGTGATGGAAACGATACCATGGTTGTTTATTTGGAGCTGAAATGATTTGGATATTGATATTTGAGATATCAGAGAGGCCAGGAATATTTTTGTGGTCAGGTTTTTCATCTTGTAAATATGCGTCTGAATATCATCCAACGCAGGCACAGGAAAGCTACTACTTGTAGGGTTATAAATTGCTGCACGGTGTTATTGCTATGTGCTTTTAACTATTACCAGTCGGATGTTTTGTTGATTGATAGACAATTTTTTGATAGGTTTGTTTGAGCGTTGATTAAGGCTTGAAGCCTGAATTTTTAGGAATGCGTTCTCATTCACGAATGTTGATCCCGCAAAGCCGAAGACTATGAGGCACCAGCGAACTATTCTCAGGAGTTCAAATAATTAATGAAACATCTAATCTTATTATTCCAACGATAAGTGTGATGCAGCAGAAACATAGATGTCGAAGTTTACTAGACCTACCTGCTGTCTTTTTGTACACGTCAACTCAATCACTCGCGGTAGGTTTCCCTTCGAGGTGCACCAATTCCTCGTTCATTTTCAATCAAAGTCTCAAATTTTTGTTACTCTCTTAATCTTCGACGTCTAAGTCAAAAGTCACAAAAAAGGAGGGTGGGCGCCGTTGTTTTCTTCCACCACAGGAAAACTCCTCCGACCAGTAGTGTTGCCAAAGTTCTCATTTTATTCTTGGCTCGGCATTTTGGACTGAGGCAGATACAACACAACCAACACCTCAGTCTGATTCACGACTTTACATACTATTACCAGTATATTATTCCCCTCATACTAGTACTACTCCATAGTGTAGCTAGTCTACTAGTAGCTAGTCTAGTAGTCGAGCTAGTAGTGTAGGATCCCGGAAAAAGTGGAGTACTATCGCAGAAGAAGTGAGCCTGTAGCCGGCAAACGTGGTCTATGGCAAAAAAACAAGCATGATAGCCATGATGAACTGCGAACATGCAGGACTGCTACCTGGCATTTTCTACATGTTCCACCTGGGCTCCAGTTATTTTGGTAGTATCCCGGAAAAGTAGATTTTTTCCCAGATGTCTTCGGAGTTGTCAAAACCATTCCTGAATCTCTGCTATTTTTTTCTTAACACTAGACTACCGTAGTAGCGGTAACAGGGTAAAAGTCAAGATCCCGGAAGCACGAATCATAAATGCCGGAAATAGGTTGGATTTTGACAAAAAGTGTCATGAGATGCAACATGCCCGGGCGGAATCAGTCTGTAATTTCATGATGGAACCCAACTTATCAAAGTTGCTGAATCTTCTTCATCGCCCGAACGAAGGAACAATTGCCAATTGCCCAGACCACTGTATACTACTTCGTTCTACCAGTATTATTACGCAACTGACCACAATTCATCAGAAGTCGCTTCTATCTATTCTCACGATGTTTTTCAAAGATCGCTTTCTCTCAAATGCCAGGCAGCCACTTGATCGCCCACGGCCTTTAACTCAGCCGACAACCGCGCTCTTTCATCCTCTACTAGCAGGTTGGAAATTGGCCGGACAACGGCTACCTGTTGAAAACATCGTTCAGACAAACCTTGCTTTGAAAAAGGAGGAGGCAAGTTCGGTGATTTTTTCGGACAACCAAGAAGTCCCATCAATAGTTTTGACGGGATCAACGCGAAAGTACGAGGCACAACAACCACCCAGAAAGCGACAACGACTAGAATCCCATGCTCTCATATCAATGGCATTACATGCCCCTATTCTCATCAGATGCCGTGCTTTGAAGAATCACACTGCTGTGGTAGGTGTAACATGCCAAGGGATCGACTACAGCCAAGTATCATCGTTTTGCGACTCCTCCTCCTCGTCGTCTACTACGGTCAATTGTAGCTCCAGTCGTGGCAGTTTTCCGTGCAGCACTGTGCAATACACTGCCATTTCTACTCCCGAGACACTCTCCTCGTCGGTATCTACTTGTAGTGGAGATGATGTGGGGAGTTACCGAGACGCAGCATTGGCTCTGACATCACTCTGCGCCTCCCACCACCGCACTAACTAGTACTATTACCAAGCGCAAGTTTGTCAGCCACTGCCACCAATCACCACCAACCAATCAGCATCTATGCAAACTACAAAGGTTATCACAACTAGATCTAGGCTCTCTGTACTGGAGCGAAGCCTAGAAACTAAAAACCAGCAGATTCATACATTCCCACCAACCACCCACCCACCTACCTTTTCTTAAAAGGAAATGCAGCTCTGCCCCGCCACAGCATTATACTTTTACTCTAGACTCGCCCGTTCTCCTCGAGACGCTCACTTAGCATTAGATAACATAACTCATCCTATCTTTCTAGTAGCCTCTACATTTCCATTTTACTCCATACTTGTAGTCATTAAATTTTCACAAGTAGAGTAGCCCACTGCTAGCTAGTACCAGCAGTTACTGTAGCTAGTAGCTACTCCGAGTAGCTACGGTAGCATGCTGTGTCTTGATTATGTGTTCTCAACGTTATCCCTACTGATCCCGAAAAGCATCAGTTACGGTTAGACGTGTTTTGTTCCGCGTTCAAAATGCCGGCCAATTCTTTTGAACTTTACCAGCTGCTAGTCTAGTGTTATACAAAAACCTCTTGGCGTAGTGTTCGAAGTTTTGTAATGTTGTTTATTTTTCTGTGGACCGTCGGAGATTCAAAACACGCTCGAAGAAGCATGTCATACTTCTTTTCCACGGCTACTGCTGACGGCATGCTTTCTTTTATGCGTTGATAATGAGAGCGCAAGCACTCTTGCTTCGCTCGACACATTTTGGTTTTCATGTCACGCCGCCAATACTGCGCATGTTCTCTACATCGTCGAATTTTGAAACTCTTCCAACTTGGTGCCTTTGCCAGTTTTTGTTGTTGTTGCTGTTGTCCATGTCATTCCACCATCTGGATTCACAACTGCATCGTCCAGTGAATGGGTGACATGGTGACGTAAATCTACGGCAACTTGTACAAGCGAGAGGATCTGCGTATGAAAATATCTTTCTGTCATAAAAAGACTTATATATTAAGATATTAAGAGTTGATGTATTCCATAAAAAATATAACGCAACGGCAGGCAAGCCGTTATCATTAATCATAGCTCAACTTGAACAAATCCATTTTCGAAGCTCTTCATCAGGGCATTGAGGATGGTTTTGGTATGCAGTGTGATGGTTGTCACTTCGTTTACTTGGTCCAAAAGAGGCAAATCATCCCAGCCAGATTCATCGACAGATCGACTCAGTTCGGCAAACTTTCTCCACATCATGACGTCGTGTTGGGGACCCCCCGCAATATCGATAGCTTCCCCCCTCATGACTTCCATCTGACAACCACCACATACACCACGGGCCAGCTTCTTTGCCTCTTCGTCCATGTAATCATATCGGCGGTAAGTGGCCAAACCATCTGGCTGAGGAAAGACAAAATCCGACATTGTGGCCATACAGTTGGCAGTCTTGACTTCGAGTTGTTGTCGTGTCGTAGAAGCTGTCGAATAAGACACATCAAAAGTTAATTTTCGGTCCTGTTTTTGAAGGCAAGAATGTTTAAACAAAAAGCAAAGGCAGCGTCAGATCACAAATCAAAGTATGAAAATGATTCTAGCGTTCTCCGCCTGATCCCACAAAGTACCGAGAGTTGAACTTACATCCGAATAATTTACAGTACACCTGGCACTGGTTGGTTCCCGTCTGGTCTTCTCGGGGCCTTTGTTCCTGGCGTGATCAACTTCCTGCACGGTAGCTTCATGAACTTGAACCGATACCGGATGACTGCCTAATTTGGTGAATAGCAGAATACTGTACAAGACACAATACCGTCCCAGTCGTCGAATACAGCCCTCGTTTTCGCGCAATGGTGCTGGTGGCGGTGTCACTCCCACTCGTTCCAAATCGGCACTCCTGACACGCAAATGCGCATTCATGTGCGCGACTCGACCGAAAGGTCTAGTAAAGGCCGATTGTACCGTTGTTGTGTCGTTGCCACTACCTCCCAAGACGACTGCTTCCATGAAGTGTCGCACACGGTATTGATTAATGAATGCGGTGGACGATTGAACAAATTTTCCATTTCGCTTTGCATGCTCCAATTGCGCATTAAAATCTTGAAGAGATATTGAAACAGGATCGTTCAAGAGGACGTGCTTTTTATTGCCCAGTGCCGAAAGAGCGTATTTGCGGTGAATCCTGTTTTTGTTTTGTGTTTGCGCAATAATTTTTTGGAGATTGGTCGAAATTTGTGGTATTGAAATTAAATAGATGGACTGCGTTAGTTTCGACCTACTGAGCGCAAAAGACAAAATCGGACATCAATAGAAACAGGGCATACTACTTTTGTGTGCACTCACTCATCTGGAACAATCAAAAAGACGGCATCGACATCTTCTCGCTGCACAATCTGTTTGGCACCCTCCTCTCCTCCCAGAATAACAACACTTTCGGAATGATTTCCCAGATTGTTGTTAATCATCCATCGTCTCATGATGGATCCGGGAGTTAAGAGACCCACGTCCGCGTCGTCATCATCATTGTCATCCACCAAGTTCAAATCGTTACTGCTAAAGGATGGTGGTGGTTTCAAAACAGCCAAGGCAGTTACTCGACAACTGGATGCCGGACTCGCCAGACAGGCCAGCGCTCGGTGTGTGCTCTCGGTAGTGTGAATAATAATCCCAACTCTCAATCGATTCTGTTCGTAATAATCCAAATGTCTGCCACAATCGGCAATCGTTTGCAGGAGAAAATCTCCTTCGCCAAATTCGTCTCTGCAGAGGCTAGTAACCGACGTTCGGGGCTGGCAGCAGTTCAATCTCGCTTCGGCGGTTGCTGCTGCACCACCTTGATTGGCAGCGGCATCTGTGGACATGTGGATATTATTATAATAATAGTCCTGCTGGTAGTAGCCTGGACCACTCATCCTTTTGTAGGGGTCAGATTGTGCTGCCTCCATGTTATTGCTCGGGACTTGTGGATTGGCGCTGCTGTCAATGGTATTGCTGTTACTGTTGCTGTTGTTACTATTGTTGTTGCTATCATCCTTCTTACCTTTCTTTTTGGGTTCTAAAGTGCAAATCATGATTCCCTTTATTTTAGCCTTTTGTATTCTTGTACTGTTTGTACTAGACCTACCAGGTAGTATGAATGAGATGAGAGAAGACAGAAGACCCGGCTTCTCTGGGAGCTTCTTCTTGCTTTTGCAGATGAAAAAGAGTCTGTCTTTGCTTAGTCGATGAGACGGAAAGCTTATATAATAGATAGTACAACGTGGATGAAGATAATGGTATGCAATAAAGATTAATTCTGGCTACGTTTTATGCTCTACTACAGTAGTAAATGAATGCAGAAGATTAGTTTGGTTTGAAATTTTACCTTGTGTGACACTAATAAGGAGGCGTCATGAAGACAGAGTAGTCAAGCCGTGTCAACTGGAGGACAGACAACAGGACACCAGGATCTGAGTTGAAGTACCAGGTACAGTAGTCTAGTTTACACGTGATATGTGGTGTGATGATGCCTAAATCATACCAGTACTACTACTCTAGTAGTGTAGTATTATGGAATTGATGGACATGTTCGCTTTTTTCAAAATTAGGCCTTAATGCACAGACGCCTATTGGCTTGCGTCATTGGACAAGTCACGTTTTCTCGGGAATCATAGGAATACAGTACCTGGTACCTATAACTGTACAAAATAATCATAATTCCAACCCGAAATAACGAAATTCATACTCAGTAGCTCATAGTAGACTACCAGTATTCTCGTAAAATAATGATTTCCTTTACAGCATAAAAATATTTCTATTTGAGGCCTCCCATCAACCAAAAGATTGGATCTTTTCTCCGCGTGAATGAAAGATGGCATGATTCAATCCATGATGTTTCACCAATGACCTCCACCACCACCACCACGTCCTCCTCCCTTTCTTCTCTTGTTGTTGTTGCGTCCTTTGTTGTTTTTTCGCTCTTCAGCGCGGTGACGAATTTGCTTCTTTTTGAATTCTATAAACTCTTCCCAATACTTCTTCTCAGCATCCCCTTCCAAGAGACTGGCATCATTCCATTTGGCGCCTGCGAGTTCTACTCCGTCGGTTTCGCTTTTTACCTTGTCCAACATTTTCTTGGCCAATTGAGGGTCAGGAAAACGCAAGGCTCCATCCTTTTGCCCGCGAGAGTAATCAGCGTACACTTTCTTCTCCTTCATTTCGTCCTCTGTCAACTCACAAGCTGCCATGGCAACATCCAAAATGGCTTCGCGATCGCAGTTCTCGGGGAGAGACTTGAGCGAAACGACACAACCAGGTTGCCATTCAATGGTAAAGGCATCTGCCTTTTCATTAGCAGCAGTAATCTCTTCCTCGTTGGTCGTGTCTTCTTCGTCACGATTACGCTTCTTGTGGCTGCTACTTTTCTTTAAGGAATTAACGTACTCTTTCAACGTCAAAACTTCCAGAGTCTTACCACCAGCTTCCAGTTTGCGTTTAGGCTCTACAGGTTCTCCATCCTTCAACGTTAAAACATCAGCAACGGCTTTGTCAAAACTTTCCTTACTTTCAAACTCCACCAAACAGGCTCCCAAAGGAAAGCGACGACGGGGTTTGCGACGATTGCCATCACCATTCTCTTCCGTATCCGCTTCCGTTTTAATATCGTCCGTGTGATCGTCATCGTCGGATTGTGCCGATTTTTTGAAACGAAGCTTGACGATGGCTACCTTGCCGTACGTTTCAAACATGTTGCGTAATTCGTCCATCGTGACATCATATTGCACATTCTTCCGGTCGTCTTCCTTAGTGGGAAGGTTCCTAACGTACAAGGAGAGTGGAATGTTTTCGTTCAAGAGAGCCTCCGTAAAGGGTTCAACACGAGCAATACTACCACCGCCACTGCGAACTTGGAGCGTGTCGGCCAAGAGAGTAGACACGGCCTTGACAACAACGTCTGGGTCCATCGTAATGGATTTGATGGTGTTGAACTTGAGCAAGACGTCAACGGGTACAGCACCACCTGGATCGCCATCTCCCTTGGAAATCAAAAACTTGCGAAGGAAGTAATCTTGACGAATATTAGCATCGGAAAGAAAGAATTTGAGGCGTTCGGCAACATCTTGAAGGGTTTTCTCGTCGTATTCTTTGGGCACTTCGGCCTCGTCCTTTACTTCTGAAGTATCTGCAGTCGAGACGTCAGCTGGGGCCACTTTGGTAGGTTCTTCAGATGTCATTTTATTTTTGATATGATGTAGAGTAGTGCGTAACTTGCTGAAGCCGTAAATCTCTATTATAGTTATAGTCTTTTGTCTTTCAATTTTGACCCACACGGTGCTCTTCCTTGTAGGTAATGATGGTGTGCATTACCAGGTGTGTGCAGTGAGAGTTTCGATTTCAGTAATATTGAAAGTCAAGAAATCTTTTGCTTGGTTGAGAGAGATGTCGCGGATCAGGACAGACGAAAGATTCTTGTTCTCAAGTCTATATACTTCAGGTCCGGGTGGAAGATGTACGTCATAAATAAATAGAGTATCTTTTTGGAAAAACAAAGAAACTTAGTTAAGAACCAACCTACTGATGAGTCAAAGTCGTGGACTACTAGACTACTCTACCCTCGAACAAAGCAGCATAGTATTTTTTGGATTCTTCATCAAATTTAAATCACACTATTACGGTACCATGATCCGATGTTTATTCTTCTTGCAGCTGTTTGTGCTGTATGCAACTGCCTATTCCTCTCTCAAGGGAGTTTCCGTGACATCGGTGGCTACAGGACAACCGGTCGATGTAGGACAATACCTGCAAGACACCAAGGGCCGATCGATGGTCGTTTTTGGGACGTATGCTGCCGATTTTAATGCCATTGAATACGCACAACGTCTCCGGTATTATTTGCCGCTGCTGCAAGAAACATGTGGCATCGAACAGTGTGCTCTGATTTTGAATTGCAATCCGGAAGCCGCCAAGAAAATGGTTGCAGAAGTAGATTTGCCGACCGACGCGACAACCAATGATAATGATGGCGACAATGACATTAGTGCATTACAGGTTAGGTTGTTAGTAGATAAATTTGGGAGTGCAGGTCGGGCATTTGGTGTTGGTCGAGGATGGTTGCCAGAAAATAAAGATGTTAACCCCTATCTAAAATTGTTTGGCATGCTTTGGGGTCTGGGTGCTTGGGCAACGCTTCCCGCTGTCATTGGAGGATACATTGGAAATCCTTTCACTCCTCAACCTTGGATTGAAGATGCCTTGGCAGTGGGTCAGATCAAAGGACGATGGCCCGATACGGCACTGGAGATGGAGGGCACAGCCGTTAAGACCAACAAATTCAGTGAACTTCCAATTGTTGGTGAGTGGCCCCGACGACCGCTGGAGCTGGCCACTTTACGGCTTCAGTCCATGATGGGCATTAGCATCGGCAAATGGAAAGAATTAGCGCCTGATGAGGAAGCACTGGATGCGGGCGTCTTGACGCAATTAGGGGGCTGCCTGGTGGTTGATGACAAGAGTGAAGCAATATACGAATGGAAAGATCCTGGCATATGTGCCGTTACCAATTTTGAAGATGTCATCAAGAAATTAAAGCTAAGTTAAGCTAACCAAATCAAGAAAGCATTAAAAAAGCTAGTGCGTCTCTTGACTTTATGACACTCTCTAGTTCGGCTGAGCCTTTACGTTCTCATAGGCTCAATGCCCGTCTGTTTTCCATAGGCCAGGTTGTTGGCGAAAAAGCCTAACCCAGTGGTTGAAAAGCCTGCGTTTAGATGCACAAGTAGTGATATCAAGTAGTGATATCAAAGCCTCTCTCACTTCTACAGTAATATCTAATAATAAATGCAAGTATCATCAAGTGGATATACAAAGTATAGACATAGTGTTTGAATTGTCTATTCAACATATTACTGTAGAAGACCTAAGTGATAGGTCCACAGCAGGCAGTGATTCCAGGCAGTGAGACCACAGCAGAGTCGGCAGCGCAGTAAATAATACCAGGTACTGTACCAGGTACCACAAGTGATCTCAGTGTAGAGATCACAGTCAGTCTTAAGCGCGACAGGAGCCAGTGAAAGCCCCTACCTGGTAACAAACAACAACAAGCCTCATTGTCTCCAGCAGTAGAAGTAGTACCAGTCTCTACAGTCTAAAGGAAAGACAGCGGCTGAATTCCCATAGCGCTGTAAAAAAGCAAGAGAGAAACGAAACGATTTCTCGAGGGACGAGTCTACAAGTAAAAAGCCAGTGTTTTAGCTTTTGCCCAATCAACAGAGTTGCGTTTATCAGTTGAAATTAGCTGAAAACGCGAGAAGACCAAAGAGAAGAGTATTTTCTTAGCGAAGGAAATCTCTACTACGGTAGTAAAAAGCAAGGTACTCCGAGTAAATACTTTTTGCCCGGCCTGTGATAAAAAATAACTCTTCTCACTGGCAATCTACTACTAGCTAGAGCTACTGCTAGCTACTACCAGCTACTAGTAGTACCAGCTACTACTAGTACTACTATCCAGTGGTACTATTGACAGCTAGTGCTATACTAATAACTAGCACAGCTACTGTTACCAGAGTGAGTGCTGTTTAAACAGGATTGTTTAGCACTGTGGTCCCCAAGAAGAAAGAACATTGAGTAACATCAAATATTTTTGGAGTGGTGGTTCCATAGTCTGGATATAGACTTTAAAACCGACCCAAACCTATAGTTACGCCGGAGGCTTTTGCAAAATAATTTTGTGATATATTACCATGAGCGAGTGGTCAAGGAAATGGTAAAGGCAAAGGTGGCCGTTCAAGACGTGGTAAAGGTCGCAGTGGCTCCCAGAGTACACCCACCAACAACCACAGTAAGGGCTTATGTGTTGCCCTTGGTAATCATATATTTGATTACAATAAAAAAGGTGCTGCATACTAGGTGATAGTCACCTGGGGAAATGTTGTAGATTATGCTGGTACCCTGTATGGTGCAGATATTCGCAGTACTTTGTACAACAAAAAGCATGTTGTGATCACAGCCCCTGCACATACACCAGAGGTGCTAGCCGAACACGCAATCAAAGAAGCTGCCCACAAGAAGTCACTCCAGATTTTACTCAATGGCCAACTCATATTGGAAGGAATGCTGAAAGACATTGTAAAAGCAGGCAAAAATCCCGATGCACCAGTGAAGTTAGCAAAACTTCAAAATGAAATCCAACTTACCCGACATGGCTTAGCCAATCCATCACTAGAAATGATTTTGGATCAACAAGACAATCAAGAATTTGCTTATCGCACAAAGGCCTATAACACGCGCACCAAGGAGCTCAAAGAAAATAATGGAAAAGTTTTCTCTTTGATCTTGGGACAGTGTACCCAACTCCTCAAGAAGGATCAGATGAAACATGATCCTGGCTGGACCAAGCTAAATACAGACCAAGATCCATTAGAGCTATACAAGTTGATTGAAAAAACGGTAATTTCTCAATCTGGTGACTGTTATCCATATGCCACAGTCTATGACCACATGCATGACCTGTATACCAAACAAATCCAGCCCTCAAACCAAACCAATGACCAATGGTACTCTACGTTTAATACCAACATTGAAGTTGGTGCTGCTATTGGCGTGACCCATCAGCACAAAGTTCTTTTAGATTTTGAAGCCAAACGGCTCCATAACAAAGAATTCGACCTCCTAAACCAAACCACGGAACAGCCTGAGATCCGCAAAATTGCTGAAGAACGATACCTTGCCTATGTTTTTCTCAAACAAAGTGGTAAGCAAAATGATGCCATGGGCATTCAGTGTTGGTTGAGGATGGTTGCCAGATGATAAAGATGTACATCCCTATTTAAAAGATGCAATTAGGGGGCTGCCTGGTAGTCAATGACAATGGTGAAGCAATATACGAATGGAAAGATCCCGGCATATGTGCCGTTACCAATTTTGAAGATGTCATCAAGAAATTAAAGCTAAGTTAAGTTAACCTAATCAAGAAAGCATTCAAAAAAGCTAGTGTGTCTCTCAACTTTATGACACTCTCTAGTTTGGCTGTTGTTCATAAGCCTTTTAGGTTAACATAGGCTCAATGCCCGTCTGTTTTCCATAGGCCAGGTTGATGAGTGCCATGTACTTGGGAACCTCTCCTGTCACGGGAAGACCCGCATGAAGAACGGCATCGGGGCTTCCCCGTCGGAAAAAGAGTGCCCGTCCTTTCTTGGGCGTAACGTCCACAAAACGAGACCCATCAGCCGACCAAAGTCGAGTTTCACCACCTACTAGTCCATCCATTGGTCCGTCATTCAAATAAAACAGAATGGACATGCCAGATACAACTCCCGACCATTCATCGACACCATCGCCTTTTTTATTTGCACCTTGTCCTGGAAATAGACCATCGATGTGACGATTGAATCGATCACCATATCCGTACTTAAATTGTGCCACCTTTTCTGACAATCGATCGTGCAGTGGTAAACCATCGAGCTCTGGGGGCACCAAATGACGAAAGCGTTGATACAAGGGACCCAAAAATGTAGGTGCTACCTCATAGGAAGGATACCAGTGTGCAGCCTCGTTGACGCGCATTCCCGGTGGTGTCATAATCCCCGGTGCTAACCGCGAATGTCCATTGAATTCTAGGACGGATTCGGCACATGCTGCCAGAGCATCTGCTTCCTCAGGACTGAGGACATTGTCAATAGTAAAGGCCAGACGTCCCGGTCCCACATCAATATCTTGGCGTTCCAATGGTACCTTAGGAGGTGACGAAGATAAATTGGCGAGACTGTTGGGCAAGTCATGAATCGTATAAAAAGCAGTCGAGCCAGATTCTCCATGATTTCCCGATCCACGCATTGGCAGTAGAATCTTAGGATGGATGGAGGATGCCAACGAAATAATATGAGAAGCATATGCGCTGCAAGTACCACTGCCATTTACTCCAGCTGCTGCTGCAGCAGCAGCTGTAGTTGCTCGAATAGGTAGTTGCATTATATTTTCTTTACCAATTATTATTCATTTTATGATTATTCTTTCTTCTTTCTTATTTTTTGTTGGGACTCGAAGTGGTTTGGGGTTGGATCATATTGGACTTCCTAGCCGCTATGCCGACGTAACCCGTAAAATAAAATAAAAAAATGACGTGATTTATCTCGACGCAAACCAAAATTTATTTCATCATACAACATCGTAGTCTACTACTAGTACGAGGGTTTTGCTACTAGTCTAGTAGGTCTACCTACTTTCATCATTTTTTTATTTCTCCCTTCCTTTTACCTACGTCTCGGCCTGCTGCTATTCACGAACAGAGTCTCAGGCATATAAGTTCAAGGCGCTCTCTACTTACTAGGTGTATTTCTAAGTAGTACTTACGTTTGTGAGCCTTTCCAATTCAAATCTCTACCACAAACGACTCAATCTACCACAAACGATAATACTCTAGTATCATGATCAGCAGCAGCAGCAGCAGCCGCATGGGTGTAGCGCGAGCGCGAGCCTCCTCGTTGTTCACGTCTTCTTCTTCTTCTTTAAGATCTAATCCTACAATCTGCTACAACATGCATCTGTATCGTAAGTTTGCTTCTTCTGCCCAAGATGACAGAACGAGTTCTCGTTGGTACCCCATTGGTGTTGTTGTTGTTGGTGGTGGTCTGGTGATTACCGTAGGAGGAGGAATCAAATATTGGCACGATCACGTGGGAGGGTTGGAGGGACTTAAACGTTCAGCAATATTCTATTCGTACGCTATTCCCAAATATATTCAATACCGATATCATGCGTGGGTTAAAAGTCCCGATGAAGTTTGGGATGCCTTGGACAAGGAAACGAGCAAACGAGCTTTGGAAATTATTCAAGACTTGGTACGAATGCTGTTTTGATTTTTTTTGGTACTGTCGTCGTGTCGATCAAACTGTGATTAACTGTTTGATATCGTTCAATTTATATGTTTTGGTACAGAGAGGGTTTTATATCAAGTCGGGACAGTGTGCCGCTGCGAACATTGGTGATGGATTGTAAGTGCATAGACAATTGTACCACCCCGTTGATCAACCAAAGGTTCACTCTTGGTGTACCTCTCACGCACTTTTTTTTACCTGGTACTCAGTCCCGAAATCTGGCAAGATACCATGAGCGTGCTAACAGATCAATGTCCGCGAGAAGATTTTGCCACTGTCAAGGCCATTGTTTCTAAAGAATTGGATTTCGATAATGTGTTTGCATCCTTCGAAGAAGAACCCATCGGAGCAGCTGCTATTGGTCAAGTTCACAGAGCCGTACTCAAAGACGGCACACGGTATGTTTGTAGAAATAGAGAAATTGTGTATATATTTGACTCGCATATTTATCTGACAAAATTCAATTTCGTGCCTGGAAGTGTCGTGGTCAAAGTAAAGTACCCGTCCGCTGAGAAGCTCTTACGAGGAGATGTCAGAACCATCAAAGCTTTTGCCAAGGTCGCCCAACCTGTCCATGTTCCCGCCTTGGAAATGATTGAAAAGCACTTCATGGAAGAGTTCGATTACAGAGATGAAGCACGGCATATGAATACAGTGCGAAACAATCTGATCAAAGCTGGATTGGCCGATGAGTCGTCCGCCAGGAAGGCATGTCTCGTACCCAAGCCATATCTGGATCTGTGCACGGAAAGCGTGCTGGTCATGGAGGAACTATCAGGAGAAAAACTTGTGACAGCCCTCAAGAAAGAAACAAAGGCACTAGCCGACAACCAGGGAGAATCTGTTGGCGATTTTCACAAACGGATAAAAGAAGAAGAAAAGGAGGCTAAAGCCAAGGGCGAAGTACTAAAGGGTCCATCAAGTGCGCAGTACGAAATGTTAATTTCTGTATTGGACAGCAAACGCAAAACTACCAATGCTCTCAAAATGCTCTACAACAATTCACTTGGCTGGCTTCCAGGCTTTAGCGTAAAAGAATACAGCGACAGGAGCACCCTTCCTATTAATCATGCAAAAATCATTGATGAACTTATTGACGTTCACGGTCATGAAATCCTAGTAGATGGATATTTCAACGCAGATCCGCATCCGGGCAATATTTTGTTGGTTCGCGGTAACGACGGAAGTCCACGGTTGGGGTTGATCGACTATGGAAACACGGGACAGCTGACAAAAGAAAGGAGAGTCTTATTTTGCAAACTAATTGTTGCGCTTGCAGACGACAATCGAGAGGACATCGTTCGTCTGATGAAAGAGGCAGGCTGGGAGTCAACGAAGATGGACCCCGAGGTGATATATCTATTCGCTAAAGTATGTTACGACGAAGACAACGATAAGCTCACCAATGGCATGCACATCCAGTTGTTCCTTGAAGACTTGCAAGCCCGAGACCCAATCATCACAACGCCAAAAGACTTTATTTCTATTTACCAAACCTCCATCAGGCTACGTGGACTCGCGCATGCACTTAGACAGCCGCGAAGCCTAGCGAAGGCGTGGAAACCAATCGCCAAAAGAGTACTAGCAGAGGGGGGCTGATTATTGCGAGCATGTTGGCTGGCAATGAACGATGGATTTATTTTGTAAATTTCTAAATTTTCTAATCAATTAAAAGCCACTTCGTACACTTTGCTGTAGTCCTCTGCGAAATGGACCTCGAGCCCTTCCTTCAGATAGACTGGTAACTCATCGTAATCTCTTTCATTTTGGGCTGGCATAACCACACATGTGATACCTGCCCGACGAGCCGCCATGATCTTTTCTTTGATTCCGCCCACTGGAAGGACCTTGCCTGTAAGACTGATCTCGCCTGTCATTGCCAAGTCATTTCTCACGGGCCGGTCCATTGCAAGACTCAGCATAGACGTCACCATCGTAATCCCAGCAGAAGGTCCGTCCTTTGGGGTGGCACTGAAAGTTTAAAGAAAAAGGATGACAAACAATGGAAAGTGAGCAGCGAGGCAGTAGAAACATCGATCAGGGCAGCTCGCAGTGGACTTTGACGCACCCTTCTGGAACATGCATATGGATATCAGTGACATCAAAATAGTTGTTACTTCCGCCTGAAAGTTCATTCAATCTTGCCCTAGCCACGGTGTAAGCGATTTGGGTGCTTTCTTTCATTACGTCACCGAGCTGACCAGTCGCTTTTATAGTGCCACCACCTCGAGGTTTACCCTCGGAATCGACGCCGCGTTTGATTCCTTGGGTTTCGATGTAAAGAGCCGATCCTCCCATAGAAGTATATGCGAGTCCCATGACAATACCATTTGGCAATGGATCTTTCTCATACATACGATCACTCGTAAAGATTGGCTTTCCTACGTAGTCAGACAAATTCTCGCTTGTAACTTCCCAAGAGTCTGTTTTCCGGGTACTCTTTTCCGTAAGGGTTGCACCTTCGTCTTCCGCAACAATTTGTAGCGCCAGCTTCCTAGTGATCTTATCAATGTATTTAGCGAGATTTCGAACTCCGGCCTCGCGAGCGTACCATCTCACAAGACTCTCGATTGCGCTCTTTGCCAGCGACAACGTCTTTGGCACGTTTGGAGCGTACTCGAATGCCTCCAATGGCGTCGCCAAAACTTCCTTAGTACTGACAGGATCAGGTTTAACCTCAATTGTTATGCCATCTTCTTCTTTCCTTTTTTCTTTCTGGTCTTGTGGGTCTATCATTAGACCATTTTCCTTCATGCTCTTTGGAATCAGATACTGTTCGGCAATCGCCACCTTCTCCGGGAAGTCATAACCCGACAACCGAATCACTTCCATTCGATCGAGTAACGGTCCAGGTATTCTCTCGAGTTCATTAGCAGTGCAAATGAAGAGAGCCTTGCTGATATCAACCGGTACATCCAGAAAGTGGTCTCGAAATGTGCTGTTCTGGCTGGGGTCAAGGACCTCTAAAAGTGCACTGGCAGGATCACCGCGCAGTCCTGTCCCTAGCTTATCAATCTCGTCAATCAAAATGACTGGATTTGTCGTTCTAGTTGTTTTCAGACATTGAATCACTTTTCCAGGCATTGCTCCCACATACGTTCGTCTGTGGCCCTTAATTTCACTCACATCGTAGAGACCACCAACAGAAAACCGATAGAACTTGCGCCCCAGACAATCGGCGACGCTTTTGGCAATGCTGGTTTTACCTGTTCCAGGTGGCCCCGACAAACATAGAATTTTACCCTGAACACTTCCTGTGAGTTTTCCAACAGCTATAAATTGCAAAATAGTATCTTTGACATCGTCGAGGCCATAGTGATCTCGATCAAGCACTCGTCGGGCTTCTTGAATATCAAAATTCTCTTCAGTTTCGACACCCCATGGAACGCCACATAGCCAATCGAGATAGCTTCGCGTAACATTGTATTCGGATGAGTTCTTTTCCAGGGTCGACATTTTTTCCAATTCCGATTCAATTGTTTCCATAATTTCGTCTGGTATGGCCGGATACTCGGCGAGCTGCTTTCGATATTTCTCCATCAAAGCTTCTTTGTCATCTCTTTCCATGCCGAGTTCTTTCTTGATTGACTTCAGTTGTTCGTTGAGGAAATATTTACGTTGCGCATCCGTCATTTTCTCTTCGACCTTTTTCGAGATTTCTTGCTGCAAACGAGATACTTCTTTTTCACGAGACAGCAAGACCAAAGATTTGTGCAGGCGCATTTCGGCATCTGGCTCATCCAGAACAGCCTGCAAATCCTCGGCACTTCCCGCGGAAGAGATGGATGCAGCAAAGTCCGCCAGTCGAAATGGATCGTTGGCATCTACCCTCATGGGAAAAAATTGCAGATTCTCCCGAAACAGTTGATTGGTTTGAGCCACCTCTCGAATGGTAGTAATAATTTCGTTCGACAGAGCCCGAATAGCGTCACTGCTTCCGTCATATTCCTTTTTGTTCCAATGGGAAACTGTCACATCAATGGGTGGTCCTACATTATCCACCGATTCCAGGTTGACCCGACGGTGCGCCAAGAGCAACACGGTACCAGTTTCGTCGTGTTCCTCGTCATCCTCGCCTTCGCTGTCACTATGTCCTTCCTCTTGTTGCTTTTTAAAATCATCGATCACGCTTCCATCCATGAAGGGGCGCGGTTCTCTGGCGTTACGAAACCCTCGTGTAATGGTATGAATTTGTGCAAAGGTTCCGGTGTGATAAATATCATTGGCATCCGTAATGACCTCGGGCTTTGGCAGCAGAACACCACCTTCGGTAGCGTGCTGTTTACGAAGAAAGGTAGAGAGATAGGCACTGTGACCAACTTTGTTTAATTTCTCCAGTGCATCCAACGTGGCCTTATCCGACACTGTCACCGAAGTAAAGACTCCAGGAAACAAAGGTCGCGAAACCAAAGGCAAAGCCAGTGTATGAGGATAACGAGGTGCGTCATCTCCGTATTTTAATTTGGACGAGGGTGTAATGGCATACGACATGGACGACGATGACGACGACGATGCTGTACTGCCAGTGGAATTGCTACCTTTGCTACTGCTGTCATCATCGTCTGGTTTTTTGCTACCATCACCACCCTTGTTGTCGTTGTTACTGCTGCTGTCGCCATCTCCTTTGTCGTCACTGCCACTGCCACCAAAGGAAAAGAAAGATCTTGTTTGGGATAAAAATCCAGTCGCTGCTGCTGCTGCTGCTGTATTAGATTGCTGATGAGATCTTGATCGAGACCAGCCAACATTTAAAATATTGCTTGCACGATAGCGGCTACCACCATTGGAAGCAAGGATTCGAATCATGTTAGGGTGGCAATGTTATTTCTGAAGTTATTCCGCAGAAATATAAGAGGTAGTTGTAAAGTAGTGTAAAGGAACCTCGATTGGCTGCTATTGAATAGAGCCTACCGAGAAGAATATTATGAGACGACGGAAATTCTAATATTACAGAGTCAGATGAATCACATCACAGTTATTACGGAAACAAAGCGAAACAAATCGAACCTAAACAACTAGACTAGACCTACTGGTTAGACTAGCTAGGTCTACTGGTACTACACGAATGATAGTCATTCTTGAAGTATCCACGTGTAACCAAAAAGCAAGCAGTAGCATGTTTGTGTAAGTAATGATATTATTATAGCTTCAGCCTATTGTACAATAGCTACTTCAAATAGCTAGCAGTTAGAACAAAGGAGTAATACACGAAACTCGACGTTGCTTCTTGCCGAGCCTCTGGAACATCCCAATCATTCATAAGTGTCTCTATTGAGGCAACCTCGCTCCTTGATTCGTGAAACACAAAGAGAGACAAACTAAAAACAAGCAATGTGTGAGTCACCTGTTGCTTTGTACGTAACGGTTTTATTCATCCAACCCGCATTTGTAGCCACGAGCAAAAATAGGGAATGTGCGTACTACGGTTATCTCCCAATTGCGTAAATGCGCCAAGGCGCTCGCCAAGGAGTGGGAATGTAGTTCCGACAAAAAGTGGAAAGCGTCAGGACGAACCCGACAGCTTTCAACACCTGTCAAGTTATCTAGAGCTGTTTGCTATCGCTTGTACCTCAGGGGGTAAAATTGACAAAAAAAAGAGTTTCGAAAACTCCAAGATTGCCATCAGCGCGAAAACGGCAGGTGACACTGCTAAAAACATCCGTACCAACTGTGAAAGGTACAGGCGCAGGTCGAGCTCGGAGTATGTGGCAAAACACAAACACGCAACAGCAAGCATATCAAACAACAACACGACCACAAAAACAACGAATGAAGATTTCCAAACATGCCAGCGTAACCCACCTTCTCTCTCAGAGAAATCCGAAGACACCCACTGATTGGTTGGTTGGCTGGTTGACAGGCAGACACGTTGAACGCCCAGCTGTAATTATTTTGTAACCAATTCACGGAGCATCCAAAACACCGGCCCTGGGTTCGTACAGGGTCCGCTTCCACCTTGGAATCATGCTGCGCGGTAGAGACGGTATGCACTCCTCCCAGAGGTTTCGCTCGATAGCGCAGCCCGTTTCCGTGACGACCTCGTGCATGTGCACCAAGTGGGTTCTCGATTCAAAAACGCCCAAGAACTTAATAACTTGGTTATTGAATTTCTTTTGTTCCCTTTCGGAAATACACAGACCAATGGTGGGAATAACCCAGGCGACTTCACGTTCCAGCATGGATTTTGTAAGTTCCAAGAGTTGGCCCGATTGAACGGCCACCCGTTGAGCCACCACTTCAGGTGTCATGGATGCAGATTTCAACGATCGAGTCTATGGACAGATTTAGAATGATAAAGAAGAGGAAGAAGGCACGGATGAGATGCTGCAGCATACTATTACAACCCCAAAGATTATCACACAGTTTCTCGACTTACAATACTCTCCCCCAAGGTCGCCAAACTTTTCTGATCTTGCTGCAAATCGTCCATAACCTTTCGCAATGTCATTTTTATTTCCGCATCGGCATCTCTGGACTCGTTTACCTGTTTTCGGATCCAAGGAAAAAACATTTTCTCAACCCGGTGCAGAGCCTTCAAATTGAAATTTACGACATAGTCTGCCGCCTTTCGTAGGCTCTCCAAGCTATCGGGATCTTGCTCAACTCGAAGAGCCAACTTCTGTAGACGTTCAGCTTCCCGTGCCACTGACATGGTATGCCACCGCCATCCTTGAATGTGAAACTTTCGTACCTGGTCTGGATCTTGCAAATATTGTTGGACAACATCGTCCAAATCTGTAGCTGAAGTAGAAGGAGCCACTCCGCCTCCCCTAATATCGTCGAGTGGCTGTCGTTTTAACAGCTCCCGTTTGGGTATCCAAGAAATTACCGAGGCCGAACATAACAGACTCCCCGTGACGCTTGACATCAAAAAGCCGCGGACGCTCGAAAGCAGAAGCATCGACAAGCTCAACATGATACTCTGTTTGAGAGCCAACATTTTGACTGCTCAGTAGTACAGTAGCTACTAACCGATTCCTATACTATCACAAAACGGATGAAATACTTGGCAACAGAACTATTAAACAAATTGAATACCAACGCCATGGTTGAATTTCAATAGCAAGAGCAGTCCTGGAAAAAAATGTGGTGGAGCACATTCATTATATTGAGATCAGATCAAGTTCAGGCTGCAGTTGAAAAAATAAAAATAAATGGATTGGTTGGTTGATGAGGTATCGGATTTTGGTTGGTTGAAAGATTGGAAAGCGCTGGACGCACACGAGCTAATTGTTCTTTGACCAAACCAATGACACCCAGGCAGACGGATTGGAAATTAACCTTGGCTCTAAAGTCTTATTAGATTGACCCTTTTTCTTCCAGGCGGTCATAGCTACTGTACCATCTCAGAGACTTCACTTGGTCTTGGATGAAGTGTACGGCACTGGTACTGTTGACTTCACTGGAACTCTCACAACAAGAGTTCGAAGAAAAACACATCACTAACACAAAAGACAAAACAACAACATGAATCAACTACTAGTATCATGAATAAGCATTTGAATCTAAAGCTCCGCGCTGCCAATTTGGTAAAGCCTCCGTCATTCAGTGACAGCAACAGCGGCGGTACCTTCTTTCGATTGTCGGCTTTTCAATTGGGCCATGCCGAACCCTTTGTGGTTGTACTGGAATCAGAGAGCGTCGTAGGAGATGACACGCCTACCTGGTTACAAACATCCATATCACTTGACACCATTTGCAGCCAACAATTGGATTTTCCCATCATGATTTCGGTCTACGCTTGTCTGGGTAGTACTAGTACTGAAAAACGAGACGAATTTTTAGTGGGAGTTTGTGAAACGACAGTAGCAGATTTGCTTCGGCAGCAAGTGGGCCTGGTTGACAATGTGGATGTTTCGAAAGTTTTGAAGATCAAGGATGATAATCGAAATGAACGTGGAATTTTAGTGGTTGTAGAAGCAACCATTAGTAATCAGCCAGTCTCCTCTGAACAAAAGCACACAAACAATTCTTTGGAAAAGGAGTCCTCTTTAATTTCCTCTCAAGTTTTGGAGAGGTTACAACAGGCATTGGAAGATGTTCTGGGACGGACAAAATCATTGGAAAGAGAAACAGCCGAACTAAAGTTCCACAATAAGCGGCTGACTAAAAAGGTTGACGCTTTGGAAGAACAACTAGAAAGAGCGACAAAAGAGATTTCTACAATGAAACATCGAAAATCCAGTTCCACCCTTATCATGAACAAGCTACTAGATGAAAGCCTCGAAGACCATAGTTCAAATGGGAATGGAATGTCCAAGTCTCTTCCGCGGCGTGCCCGAAGTGGTGACATGGAAAAGAGTGCCACTCGCAGCTCGGCACGACACGACAATGGGAAATTGAATGACAGCACTGGCCGTATACACCATCGCAGGGACTCAGGATATCAAGACCGATGGCACAGTAGCAAGAAGGATAAATACGTGCGAGATAAGAGTACGAAAGAGAAGAGTGAACTTGGAGGTTCAATCACCCGAGGAGAAGACGGCCCCCTTTCTCCTTCTCGCGGCAAGACCATTAAGCATCGAAGTTCTAGAAGCAACAGCCCAAACTCATCGGACAAAAGGAGAATTTCAAGTTATAAGGAAGATTCAACAAGTTCGAGCAATAATGAACGTGGAACACGCCGAAAGCGAACATCCACGGAACGCAGCAAGCATGGGGAACGAAGCATCAGCAGGGAACGGAGTTCAACGAAAGGTACCAAAGAAAAGTCCAAAGCACCACCACAGGGCACCAATTTGGAAAATTTATCATTTTGATTTCAGCGCACTACTTTCAGCAAGGCGTCACTGTTGATTATTTTTTTGGAGTGGGTCTAGGTCTAATAATATTTTCAGCTATTCCGAGGTACCTGTAGACGCATATGTGCCCCAAATGACACCCTACTTACTGAGTACCGTATCACGATGACTACTAGTACCTGGTAGCTACTAGTACTAGCTAGCTAGTACCGGTAGCAAGCTTATAACGCACTGTATTACAGTAAGTATTACAGTAATTAGTAACAGTCCTGTAGGCCCACCCACACCCAGCTGCACAACATTATGATACTTCCTATCATAGACATCACCAGATTTCTTACCATCTCATTCGCTGCGTCGTGTTTTTTTCTTTCTCCCCCACCATCATGTGCCGAGACGGGTCTTCTTGTCACCACTAACACAAACGACGGGCCATCTCTTGCTTCGTTGAAGCCCTGCCGCTCGGACCGCAACTGTGTCAGCAGCAATTACCTGGAGCCTCCCAATCGTTACGTGTCGCCTTTGAGACTCGTTAATGATCGTGACAAAGCCTTTCAGAGAGCCGTGCGCGACTTGAACAGTGCTGCATCGCTGGCAGCCACAATAGCGTCTAAAAATACAGCATCAACCAAGTTGGGCCAAATAAGTCTGGTCGAAGTAAGACCCGAACAATATTACGTACATCTTACCGTTCCAGGAACAGCACCTGGTTCATTGGATGATATTGAATTGCTATTTGCAGGGCAGGACGTGGTAAATCTCCGTTGCGATGCTCGTGTGACTCTGCCTATTCCACCCTTTTGCTTGAAACGAAATTGCATCAATGGCAACATGGATCAACGGTCGCGGTTAGATCAGGTAGCTTTGATACTGAATTTACCCCCCAGTGATCAACAGCAAATGAAACAGCAGGCCAAGTGGACGCCCATCTTTTTCAATTCGGATCGTGTTCCAGGATTTGACGGCGAGGGCGATGACTGGGACTAGTAGCTAGACTCGTTGCATGAGAGTGCACGAAAGCAGCCCACGTTTCTGCAAGGCTAAGGAAATGGAAGTGGTGCCAACCATGGGCTACAAGCCCATTCGCAATGTAGGGCAACCAACAGCAGAACCTGCCAGGGCACAATAATATGAAGAAGTTATAATGCGATAGACTGGTTTCATGTCGAAAGGGGCAACCCCTGTTTCAACAGTAAAGTGCAACTCATAAGAAGCAGGAGAAACTACATGTTACTGGCGAGCAGCAACAACTAGACTACCTGTTGTCTGCGCCTGACGTCGTTGTTGCCTGCCAAACACAATCGCTGTCCGGGTGGATTCGTCTTACAGACAAGAAATGACGAGGACACAACATACATCATTACAGTTTTACAGTAGATTTTAGTAACTTTTTCCCCATTATTACAGTTATTATTGCCTTTTATTTTTTTGAGGTATCTTTGAAGATAACATTAACTAATAACAAACAAAATAACAGGATGAACTCCCTTTTCAAGACGTTAACACCGGTACTTCTGACCTCCTTCGCTGCGGCAAAAGAAGGTACATGCACAGCCCCACCAGAAGTGGTTGGACTTTTATCTCGACTTTCCTACTACTTGGCCCTTGCCTTTGCTTTTCCCACCGTCTTCTGGTTGACGGCCTACTTGATTCCTCAACTCTGGATGGCCTTTCGACCTGTCCCAGATCTCAAGAAAAAATATGATGCTGAATGGGCGCTCGTGACAGGAAGTGGATCTGGAATTGGCAAAGCCTTGGCTTTCAAACTGGCCAGTCAGGGATTAAATGTCATTTTAGTATCCTTGGACGACAATTTTTTGAAAGAAACCGTGAAGGAATTGAAGGAGCAGTATCCCAAACTAGAATTCCGTGCCGTGGGTGTCAACTTTGCTCCTGGTGTCGATTACATGAAGAAAATTGACGAGGCAACAAAAGACATTCATGTGCCCATCATCTTCAATAATGCAGGATTTATGGTCACTGGCTTTTTGGACCAAGCTCCCATTGGGAAACTACTTGCAAACATTGAATGCAATGCAACCGCCTGTGTCAATGTGTCACATTTTTTTGTCAAGAAACTAATTTCGGGAAAGAAAAAAGGGTGTCTTGTTTTTACCTCAAGTGTAGCTGGATTCATTCCAACCCCATTTGCTGCCATGTATGCGTCCACAAAGGCCTTTGTGTCTCAATTCGCAAGGTGAGGAGATGTTGTATTATTATTTGTTGCTGGCTTGAGTGAAACCTTGCTTTATGGAATTTGAAGAATTTGAGATATACGAAGTTAACGCGATCCTTCTAGTTTGCAGTGGCGCGCAAACTTTTCGCTTACATCATTATTTCATTATTTTTTGTCCACCAATTATTTCACGCAGTTGCCTTCACATTGAAGTCGCTAGTTTGGGCATCGACGTTGTCGCAGTACATCCATCGCCTGTTGCTTCTAATTTTTACAGCAACTTAGACCATAAGGTTGATATGATTGAAGCGGCTGCGAAGAATGCCGTGCCACCTTCTGATTTACCAGACGATATCTTTCGCAGTATTGGTGGTGCCGCACTGCGTGATTTGGGAAGCTTGGCCTGGTGTACTCGCATGGGAACCTTCTTCCTTCCTTACAACTTTTTTGCACGTGTATTTGCCATTGCTGCTCCCCACATGCCGGATTGGAAAGTCCACAACAAGAATAGATAGATTAAGAGTACATTATATTAAATTATGTTCCCCTGCGAATTTGATAGAATTATACGGCTATGTATTCAGTATTCAGGAGTCAATGTTTTTTTATTGTAAGAGGGTGTTTAGAATTAAATGAAATGACATCCTTTGAAACTCAGAACAAGAGATCCGATTATTTCTTGTCACATGAAGTGCAGTAGTTGTTTATTATCCAAAGAAAGGCGGAGTGTCGTGTAGTGTAGTGTAGTGTAGTGTAGTGTATTCGTTTATCAGCTCACACTGTTCAATACTTTTGTGTCCTCTGTTCATTTATTTATTCTCCATGAATTCAGCCACCCTTTCTCTCCATTTCTTTTCTTCTTCCGCCATTTCTGCGTATTTCGCATCTACTTTTTTCTTCCACTCCTCCACATCGACTCCCTCTCCTGCCCACGCAGGAATGTCCTCTCCTAAATATCTCGTCAGGACGGGAACACCAAGGTCCTTACCCTGTTTTTGTCGCTCAGCCAGTACTTTTAACTTCTGTTTTAATTTCTTTTCCCCGTCGACCCATGACGAATCTTGTTGCAGCATGGCCTCAGTAGCAGAAAGAGATCGATCACGGGACTCTTCTTGTTGAGGAATCGGTGGCTTTTGTTTCTCGTGAATACCACCTCCAAAAAAATCAGAAACTTCGTCTTCTACCAATTTTACGTCTTTCATTACTTCTTCTTCTAAAGCCTTTTCAGAGGATGGAGATACAAAATGCAGTATCACAACAAAACCAAACATGGCAGCACATATAATGAGAAAGAGCTTGAGAGGCGAGGACTTGTTGTCGTGCTCCTTCTCAGATCCAGTCCGGTGGAGTGCAGGTCTAGTGCTAGATCTTGTTTCTCCGGATACTGGTGCTGGCGGGGTTCCGGGATCTCCTGCCTTCTTCGTGCGTCGTTGTCTCTGCATTGCTGTTCCGTCGTGTAGCTGAATGCTTAGCAAGATTGATTTTATTTGAGATGTTGAGTTAAACGACGATATTATTATCATCTCTTTGGGAAGTCAGTGATAATTACCTCCATTATTTATACGTAGTTTCGTTTAGAGGATCACAAGACAATGACCGTATCCACAACCCTAATCGTCTACGTCTGGGATCCCCCTCTCGTGCGCTTGTGCACTTGGTTGCGTGCGGCTTTGGACTTCGCTTGTTTGCTCTACCTTACCAGACACGTTCGTAGCCAGCAATAAATTTGTTATTCTCCGCGCAGGACCACACGCCCCACCATCAATCGTGTTTATTTTGCAATGACAGGAGAAAAAGCTGAGTCCCTATCATTCTGTTCAACTCGTGCACAGTTCGCAAGAACGGCAGTGTCCTTGTAACTTTGATTCATTCCACGAAGACTACTGTTGTAACATAATTTGTGGTTCACACGAACACTATATCAACGATCCTCTCTTCTATTACAGTCATTCTTCTTCGTGACAGCCGAACTAAGATGTATGTGTGAACATGAGCAGCATCTGTAAGCTAGCTAGCCTTGGTTGTGAACGGAGCCGGGCACGCTCGACCCGCTGCAGAAGGACACGTGAAAATGTGGATTATTTTATGCTGTGTCCTTTTCTACCATGATACTGATCAGTAAGGTGTAGGGTGGGATCAACGGATCAACCCCACAAGCGCTTGGCGTCTCCTTTAGTATCGTGCACAACTGACGACGAAGCCCCTGACACAAATGTAGAGGCAATCGAAGGAAGTGTGCACTTCGAAGAAGAGTCTCCGCTAGCAACAGTTAGACCACTCATATTAGCAAGGATCTCAATACCGAGTTTGCTCTTGCTGCTGCATGATAGATTATTGTGACTGCTATCCTTGTTATTTCTTATCGTTGCAGGAGTGTCAAACACATCGCACAAGGATGTTTCGCCATCGAACACTCCTCTTCCATTACATAGTCTTGATCGACTGGTAGCGATAGCTTTATCCGCTTCTTGTCTGGCAGCCTGGCAGAGACTGGCAAGCTCTGTCGCTCGTTGCAAGCTAGAGTTTGAAGAATCGTTCGATTTTACTCTGCGAGGCAAAGATTCCATATCCCCCTTTGGAAGAGAAGAGCGTGATGCTTGACTACTTTGCATTCGTTTGGGGGGTGCCCGTCGTCCACCACGTCTCTCCCTATTGCTACGAGCACTACCGCTGCTGCCGATTGTCTGATGACTGTTGTCGCAGTTTTCTTCTCGGTTGAACTCGTCAATGTCAAGATCTTGCGACCGCCTTCCTCGTCGGGTACTTTGATCGTTTGCGCGGCTACTCGAGTCGAGGCGAGTTCCCTTCAAGGTTGATCGTCTTGAAGCAGCATGGTTCTGTCTTTTAGTGCTACTGCTGGTATTCTGTGGTCTAGTTTCGTCTTCTACTGTGGAGCGGCGGCGAGAGAGAATATCTTGCAATTTGTCTATCTGATCCTCTTTCCAATCTGGCTTGTGAGAGGATTCCTGTTTTCCTTTCTTCTCCGGAAAATGGCTGTCATTAACTCTGGAGTCATCCTGGACTGGACTATCTATATCAGCATTTTCCTCGAATCTTGCCCAGCTTAATCCGCTTCCTGATTCGTTGGCCTCGTCGACCTCCCAGAAGTCGATAATATCATCGTGTGCGAGGAGCGGTGCATCTGTCATGATCGTCTTTCTTTGTTTTGTATCTTTGCTTTCTCGTTTATTGAAACTTGCACTTTCATTTTATGATACCTATCGACCTTTATAACGTGAAACAGACTTTGATTGGAACTAGTAATACACTTTGCTTTTTGCTTCCCTCAATTGGATCTCTACTGGTACCATTATCTACACTGGTTTGCGATTCAGTGAAAATACTTCTGGCTGGTCATTTCAGTCTTGTCTTGATAGATACCAGGTAATGTAGCACAGGCAGTGTCCCAGGGAACAAATACTGTGTCAAAAGATCAAACTGATTAAAACAGAAGGCAAACAACTTTATTCAATAAGCCTTTTTTTGAAAATGGTCATTTTCCACTATGAGTCATACTGGTACCAGTACTTTAGTACCAGGTACCGCCCGGTACTAGGTTTCCAGTTCGAAATGAAAACAGCATTAGAATTGTCGTTAATAAGCATTCTTCTGAGCCAGCGCAAATCCTCCAGCTTGCACACTACTGGACTAGACTACAACAAGCCGGTTCCTACCTTCGCGGATCTTGGCATGGAATTTCTTTGCTTAATACACTAGTACTACTAGTAGTAGTAGATTCTTTCTCATCATCATAGCTCAAACCGGAGAGAAACTGTCGTCATGGTTGGTGGTCGTGCTACCATCGGGCTTCATTGTGATGCTCACGAGGTCGTTCTAACTCACGTGACATAATGGCGTACACTTACTGCCGCCAATTCAATCACTATCTGATTGACTTTCGTTGTGATGTGTGTGACTGCCTTCGCTCCAAATAAGCGGTTCACAGCTAGCACAGGCTATGAAATAATGCACTGATTCTTTTTTAGCTTGAGCATAAATTTGATATTTCGAGACGCATACTTCTTCAGAAGACACCTCCTTCCACTCCTTTCTTTTCCTCATGATGTTGTTTTATGTACTCCGGTTTATTACTACTATGTGAAACGCCACAAATAAACATACCTTGAAAAAAGATTTTAACCTCCAACATGTTAGTATTTGCATATCTGGCTGTTCTTGCATCGCCCTTTTTGGAACCTGCTAGTGCCTTTCATATCCCAACTATATTCAGTACGACTACATCACGACACGATCTAGCTCTCCATACATACATAGAAAAAGAATCCGTACGACCTGTCACTGCCAGACGAGACGATCAACAAGAAGTACCAACAACAACAGAGGCATCTGCGTCATTCCAGTGCAACTTTTGCAAGAGTTCCTTTGTATCTCGCAATGCTGTTTTTCGTCATCTTCGAACGGATGGTTGTTCGCTCGAAAATCCACGAAGTCCAGGTGATGGATCTGATGTCATTGTGAAACAATCGATTGCCATTTCCTTTGGTTACGTTGACGGTTTCGGGAGTGGTGACCATGATAAGGAAATTGAAAATATTCAGAAGAGTCTTCCCTTGAATGAATGGGCCGGGCAACAAGTTTTTCAAGCGGTTGAAACGGCTATTGACAACTATAACCAACAAAATACTGCTACTGCAGAAGAGGACGACGACGCAGCTTTACAACAACAACATCAGCAAATTCCTCTTGATTTTCGACTGCAATCAAGTCGGACACAAAGTAGTGTGGCTCGTCTTCGTTCTCGCATTTTACAGCAAGAACCCGATTGTAGTGCAGCAGGCGATGTCCTTCTGGTGACTGGAACTTGCTTGGAATCATCTGTAAATAAACTGGAAGATGCACTTTCGGGCCTGCCTTTTACAGGCGAGAACAACCGTAACCAACACGGTCTTCCTCCATCTGTTCGAATTTGGTCTTGCAAACTCCTAATGGAGGATGTCACGCTGCACGCAGAACGAAGTTGCACCCAAATGGTATATCATTATCTGTTGCCATTATCATGGTTGCCGGATGCGGACTTGCTGAAAACTCAATGGAAAGGGTGGAAAGAAGCACCTCCGACGGATAGTTTACGTCGTTTCAAAGCTGCTTTGCGCAATACCGAAAGTTCCATGGTTTTGCGCAATGAACCATTGGATGATGGTAGTAACAGGCAAAGCGCAAACGAAGCACGGCGACGACCTAGAAAGATTGCAGCTGGTCGATTTGGTCGACTAGGTGCCAAGGAACGACGAGCTTGGCACAACTTTGCAGACCCTACACTACAAGGAGACGCTTCTCCCAATCAAGAACCCGTCTGGCGGGTTGTGGATGCATGTAGAATGATTGGTATCGTCAATTTCGGCAAGCAAGATGCTTCGTTGGTCGTGGAACTCAAAGGTGATGCCTTTTGTCCCCAACAATGTCGCCGCATCATCGGCACAGCTCTTGCAATTACCCACGGATGGATTCAGCCCGTCAACGATGACGATGGTACCAAAAAGCAACAACATGATGCATTATGGGATGACTTTTTGTTGAATCACGGCTGCATCTTGGAAACCATTCCTGCTCCAGCTCATAGACTTTATTTAGCGGATACCCGATTTCATTTCGAAGAAAGTGGGACATCAGGAAAGCCTTTTTTTGAATCCGATATTGGTGGAAAAGTTATAGGCGTTTTTGACTCGACCAAGGCTGTGAAGTGGACCCAGCAACAACTGTTGCAAAGCCGATGTACGGCACAGGTCGAAAAGACCGAAATGGAATGGCTAGGTCAAGTGCAATTAGAAATAGCTCCAAGAATACAAGAATCACTTTTGCAGCTGGCTACAACATTTCAGCCCAGTAGTGCTCATCACGCCAATCTTAGTCCAACGCCACCTGTATACGAAATCGTTCTTGAAAAATTACGGGACATTGTGAAGTCTCAGCTCTGGCCCGATACTTCCGTAGCACGCTCAAGCGTTATTAGAAAGTCAAAAGGGGGCAACAATGACGGCGTTGTTTCAGGGGGATCGTTCACTGTCATCAATATTAAACTGCTTAACAAGATATCTGCAAAGCATGACTCGGTCACTTTGCCACTCGGAAATCAATACTTTCCTGACGTCGCCACGGCGGTTTTTGAGCTTGAAGAGCAGATCAGCCACTATGCCAGAAAAGTGGAGGCAGACGTCAGTACTGGAAGAGTCAAACTAGCAACAGACCTCACTGCGCGAAGACCTCAATCTACTCACTGTGCCATAAACTTCAACGCTCAATTCACTCCGCACGTCGATAGTGGACGAGGTGCCGGACAGAGTCTCTCTACCATCGTTGGCCTTGGTGACTACAAGAAAGGAGAGCTGTACGTAGAAGGGCTCCCTTGCGATATCCGATACACGCCTTTAGAATTCAATGGTTGGAAATTACGACACTGGACCAACCAATACGAAGGAGAAAGGTTCAGCCTTGTCTGGTTTACTCCAGAGATCAAGTGAAGATTGTAATTTTAGTTGACGCTTATGCTCATGGTGTTTCGGCCTTGCCAACTCCATACAGCTTATCAGCGACAATTCCACCTGTTATCGCTCCGAAAACAGGTGCCACAACATATACCCACCATCCCTGAAAAGCAATTCTTTTCCAGCCTGCAAAATAAGCTACTATCCTCGGGCCAAAATCTCGGGCCGGGTTCACTTAGTTGGCATGCAGTGTGAGGGACGAGCGACTTCGTAGCACAACGCTTACTATTCAAAATTGACTTGATCAGACAACGAAGCGATAATACTTACTTCCAGCTTGGGTGAGAGGGGCGAGGCCAGCGATGAGTGCTCCTACCGTTAGACCAATCAAAAGTGGGACATTGTTTGTTTCTGCATCGTTCTTGGGATTTGTCAGGCTAAAAACTACGAATGCAAGAACACCAGTTCCAAAAGCTTCCACGCAAAAGGCTGTCGCTGTAGTGATTGGGTAACTGTAATGGTGTTGTTAGTGATGTACACAAAGACGGATGATGTTCAAGTCTTTACAATCAAACAACACAAGAAAAAATAATCTTACGAAAAGTATTCCCCGAATGCTTTGGCAGATACAATAGACTCAACACTTCCACGGATGATACCCTTTTCTGCCTCAAATTGTAGAATTTTCTTGTGGTATAATGCCAGATTGCACAAGGATCCACCGATTGCACCGACAAGCTGAGAGCCGATGTATGCCAAAAGCTTCCCAAGTCCAAACGATGCATTTCGTCTCACAGTGGCAAAAGCGATGGACATGGCTGGATTCAAATGAGCCCCCGAGATGGATCCCGTCGTGGAGATCGCCACGGTAACAGCAATTATCCAAACCGAGGCAATTTGAAAGAGACCTGCGAGGGCATTGTCGAAGATTGCGGACATGATAGCCCCTGTGCCCATCTGAACAATAATAAAGGTACCAATTGTCTCGGCGCACATTTGTCGCCACAACGAGACTTCGCCCTGCCTTTTGGCCTGTTTCGGTGGACCCTCTGGCTGAATAGGCACCAAATCTAAACCAGTATCGTCACTGGCAGCTTGTGTTCGTTCAATCAACTTTCTCCCTCTGGGAAATCTCAAGGTCTTTCTCTGCACCGAGAATGCACTACATCTGAGGTCTCTGGCGACCAACAAAGAGGCTGTTAGCAATAGAAACTTCGCGAATCGCTTGTGATGAAGAAGCATAGTGTTGTTCTTACAAGCTGCAGAGTACTGTACGGTAGTGGAAGATAGCAGGCAGGAGAGACTCGAGTACAGTAGATATTATTATAATTTAATGTGCCGATCCAAGATTTTGAATCTATCTTTTGAACGATCTTTTTTGCTTTCGAGTAAATGTTTGGCACGCACGCCTGCTCCTATTCTGGCAACTAAACGCTAATACAAAAAATAATAAGAACTGTGGGTCCAAGCTATTTTTATTACTGTTGGTAGAGTACGTATTTTTCCAACAGTAGGTAGATAGCCAAAAGTTAGCTAGCGCACTGCATTGAGGATTTCTTCAACACTCCCTTTGAAGCCTTTTTCCAGCAGTTTGAGAATCTTTTGCTGCTGCAAGGACATTTCCTGAGTCGTGTTCCACCTCATCGCGGGTTCGCCAAACTTGTTGAATGAACTAGAAACATTTTGCATGCCTGCCATGGTGTCGGGATGAAACCGATGTGCCGGTGTTGCCGGGAAGAAACCTGAGTGACCCATTAAAAACGGGTTCATGTGTGGTACCATCATAGCAGCCGCTGTTGATGGCATGTGAACCGTAGAAGGATAGTCATACGGCGGTATGTGCGTTTGCTTTTGCAACTGAGCGTCACTGGCAGATGGCGCGGTGGCGTTTGTGGGTGACACAAACGACGTTCGCTTGGTGGAAGCTGGAATTCTCGGATGACTATTTGGTTGAGTGTTGAAAGTCTTGGGGATGCGAGGAGAAAAGCTTTTTGGAATGTCGCTAACGTATGCAGCTAATGCCTGATGGTTCCTGCTGGCATCAACTTCATTATCCCTGGTGGCCTTCTTTTTCTCTTCCCTTTGCGAAGCGTTCATGTCACGGAGGCAGTGTCTAATAAAATTCAAGAGAAGAATGTAGCAATACAGGTTATTGATATGAGAATCGTATGCGTATTGTCAACCGTGCACTCTCGCAATATAACATACCCAACCTTTTCCCGAGCTCCCTCATCCGACATACTGATCCACCTTCCAGTTTCGCGGTCCTTCTTGATGAATCCTCCCATAGGACTAGATCTCCGAATAGCATTAACGATACCAATGACAATCAAAGTCTTGTCAACTTTACACTTGCAGTTTTGGTAGCGTTTCAGATTCATGGCAGTCAACTGGCGAAATCTACGATTTGCGATGTGGTTATAACTAGCGAAAATATGAAAGGTTATGATAAAATGCGAGTGAGCATGGAAAGACATGTTTTTAAATCGTCTGTAGGCTCGTATCACCAGCAAGAATCCCTACCTTTTCTTTCCTCGGCCATTAATTACGTCGTCTGGCAGGTTGGCGATTTTTAAATTCAGGCTAGTGTGAGAGGAAGGATCTCATCTCACACGAAGGCTCCTCAATGGCCTCCTCGTTTTCATCGCCAAAATATTCCAGTAGGATAATCCATTACTACTTTATTTCATAACAATGTAAACAATCTTAACTTACATTTGGTAGGCTTGTAATCAACGGGAAGCAAGATATCTTCAGTCTCAGAGTAGGCAAAGATCGGAGTACGAGGTGCACCTGATTCTTCATCTGCAATTCCACACGGCCAGACGGGTGCCTTCCAGGCCTTCATGGAAACGTCACTTGGTAGCAGTCGAGGAGGTTTGGAGAGCTTCATTGATTAACTATTATTATTTGAGATCCGATGGAATGTGATGAAATGATAGAAAAAAGGACCAGTGTGAGCTAGAGTAGCTATCTACCTGGTAGTGAAGTGTTGAACAACAAGAACTACATTATTATGGATATGCAGCCGCGGTTGGATGCCGCGAAAAGGTTTACACGTCAGCACATCAGTGAGATTTAAGACGACGCACACTAATACGATTTTGCATATTGGCTCCTTGAAGCGAAGCAAGCGCGATCTGATGCAAGCGTTTCCTACTCAGTAGACTACCAGTAGGTCTAGTCTAGTCAGAATTACTCGAGCACTATTTCCTAAGCTGTGCTACTATCAGCTGGCGACATGAGATCCGTTTCAAATAATACATATTCATTGATAAGATTACACTACTTTCTACGCCGCAGTAAAAGTAGGCCTTGGTCTTTGGTCACAGCGGAGAAATACAGAGTAAGGCATAGATTGCTCCCTGCAACAGAAGCTTCACCTTCCCATTCCATCGCAATACCCGGTCATATCCTTGCTGCTGGTTTCATCCATCCTTCCTTGGTCATCAAAGGCCATAAATTGGCGGCTCCACCTCTGGCTGCCAAGATCCAATGGTGCTGTCAATAATTGATAAGAATTCGTCATCGTAATGAACTGACCCTCCGCAGTCATCTGGATCAGGGTAGGGCTGTTGGATGGGCGGCATTGGGTCGATCATATAACTCATCATATTGTCGTCGTCGTGTATGTATCCGTGTTCACTATGATGGTGGTCTTCCCACTTGGCAGATGTCGTTTCAAGTTTCGCGGTGGCGGCGGCCATATTGTCCATTCCCAGCATGTCCGTTGGTGTCGTTGCTCTCACTGGCATGTTCTTCATCGAAGTGGTGGCATCCATAGCAGGAGCATGGGACGCGTGAGGATGACCTCGGCTACCACTGGAACAAATACTATAGTCAAAGGAGGAACGGTATCCAGAAATACCTGCACCCATACGATCCATTGTCGGAGCGCCCCACATACTGTTACGATGATGATGGGCATTATTGCCATCCAATTTCTTCGGATGATTCTCAACCCCAACGTCATTGTGACGAGAAACATCGTAGTACCGAGGACCAGATCGATCGATGGGGATGTTATCCATTTCCATTGATGGGCGCAAACTCATGTGATTGTCATCGGGACGAAGCTCATACTTGGGTCCAGACGCCCTCGGAGGCAAATGGTGGGCTGATGATCCACTAGTAGCATCATGCAGTCCCACCCTACCGACACCGGGAGGGAGGTTGATATCGTCCATGCCAACATCCTTGAGCGTGCGATTGGGCATATGAAAGGGCTTGCCACCCATTCCTACTTCCATGGAAAGCAGAGTCGGGGTCGGTTTCTTCTTTTTCCTTTCGGCCGGAGTACCATCGTCAGCCGTCGAAGGACGACTGGCGTACGAATCTTGCATGTAGGCATTGAGATTCTGCATAAAGCTGGAAATGGGAGCTATAGGCTCCTCTTCCCTGGGCGTTGGCGACACCGCCGGAAACTCCGCCGCTTTAGCTGTCGATGCCGGCGGCGGAGAAATGGGCTTGATGGCACGCTTTTTAGGAGCTGGACACATGGATAGTTCTGTCACAGGAGGATCCTTGCGACTCTTGGGCTTGCTCTCGCAGCTGCTGCTATTGGCCAGTTGTTCCTCCATGGCAGCAATAAAAGGATCAGCTCCTGGCTCTTGGTCCAAGCTGAGTGCCTCGTTCGCCATGTTGGACGCCAGAGCAGCTTCCTCCCGAAGAGATTCCTTTTTCATTCTGGCTTCCCTCTTCTTAGTTGTGTCCCGGATCGCGTGGGCAATCTTCAACCGAATTTGTTCGTGTTCTAGCTCCTCCCATTCCCCCGTCAATTCGTTGAGCTTCAAAAACGAACCTCCAGCACGTCGCACTTGAGAAACGATGGTGTCGACAATGCTGTACTTTTCTATGCGAGAAGGGGCTGCATTATATTCATCGGCCGATTGCCCAATCAGTTTACGAAAGCGGCGATTTCCAACTGAGGTAGTAATTGGATGGTAGGAGATATGTAAGCGAGTTAAAATACAATGTATGCGAAAGTATGACAGGCAAAGAAGGCAGAGAACCATCCGGAACTAGAAAGTCTCCGAGTAACGCTGGGCAGTACTTACCATGGTTGAAGGATAGCTTCGTGCGTCCATTCAACACATCATTCGGCCCCACCTGACGTTTTTCGAAAGGAAGTAAGGACGGCGGTGCGGGCGAAACTGACGATGAGGATGCATTGTCGTGCTGTTCCACTTCTTTACGCTCATTAGCTACCGCCATTATTTCTCCTTGAAAGGTAGGAAAGTTAGGCGGCATCATCATGTTGTGCATTCCAGCACCATGATAATTGTTCATGCTGTTCATGACCTGCACCTGCTGCAACCCAGCTACAATTTGCTCGCGGGACAATGTATTAGCGGTAAGCCAACTGTAAGCTTGTTGCCGGTTCATCTTCCTTTTCTTACTCTACTTCTCGGATGATTAAAAGCGAAAGAGAATCTCTCACTTACAAAAATAAGATCATAATATAATTCTGAATGAAGCGGAGAAGTTATTAATATTATTGTCGTCTTTGAAGAGCGCAGCAAGTTGGCAAGACAGATGACCAGTGCAGGCAAGCAGCAAGTCTTCTGAAAAACAGTCTCTATTGTACAGTACCAGGTAGCTACTACTGTAGTACTGTAGCTACTGCAGTTGCTGGCAAGCTTACCAGGTATGCATGAATGAGGGCATATATTTCGCATTCACGGAGTCCGACTCATGGAGATAAACCTTAGAGTCGAGTGAAAGTGAAAGAATCTGTAAAGTCACGTCAATACTTAGGATTGAATCAAAATTGCTTTCCAAAACTCGTGATTAATTCCATGCAAGCTTAAATCACATATACTACTATTGGATGTATCAAAAGGTATGGTATTGTACCTGGTACAGACTGTCTCATTCAAATAACAAAGCGGAATGTAGTACCGGTACTACTACTACTACCGTAGAAGCATGCTCATTCTAACAAGGATTTTGAGCTTAAGATAAAAATGTGCCAGTGACATCCATCCAGTGATATTGATCCAGTAACGGTTCGTTTTTGATAAATTTTATCATTATTATTTATTTTCCTGGTACGTTTGACGGGCTTTGATGTGGTTCATGTGTAAAGATCTCACGGATTGTTTACCAGTAATACTTGATGGCACATACCTGGCAGAGCAATACTACTAGACTAGTAGTAGTGGCGATATTGGAAGCAGCGAATACATCGGAAGCGAACATTATTATTATTAATTTAAATTTCCTATTTTTGCGTCAATGCAGTTCGGGATCGCTTCTTGTCTGATCAAACCTTGTTGCTGAGCAGAATTTTGATGACAGAGTAGAGATCGTGTCAAAAATAAAATTTGCAACAGCCTGGGCAGCTTATAGCCAGCGGCGCACTAATTCATCTCTGTTCTGGTTTATGTTTCCGTTTTATTGACTGGCTGCAATGCTCTCAATCGAAAACGATGCTGGCGGCAGAGTTAAGCAGACCGCGTGGTCGTGTCAACAACAAAGTAACAAAGACAACCTGGGTAGTCTTTGGCTGGTACATTGGAAAATACTACTACTATGTGAAAACAGATGCATATGATGCATACAATACTCTACTAGTCTACTGGTATTTGTAATAAGTATTCAGTGGGATGTTCCGCTTGATCGAACGTCGCCCAGGTGGACTACTATCCATTTAAAGCAAAAACATCCTAGTTTTTGTGAAGCGTTTGATATTCCTGTCCCCATCAGAAATATGCAAAACAAAACTAGCTTCGCATTGTCATGATGGATTGTAAGCGCTACCCCTGATAGAGGAAATAGCCATGGCTTGACGCGACTCTATGAACAAGGATTTCGTCGTCGAACTCCCGAATTCAAGTTTCGGGAGCTTAGGAAAGCCCTACATTCCAAATTTAAAAAATTAAGGATTGTTCACTGTCATAAGGATGCTTCATGTTTCTATGGCTTCCTTTAGTCTTCGTACGATTCTGGCATTCCAAAAATGTTTGGCGTGACTGGCAGAAAAACCTACACAACGGATAACACTTTATGAACGCTGCCTGTATGGTTCAACTGAATAAATTTCATTTTCCCGCGCCATATCGTGCTGTATCAAGCACGCCTGTCGCACACAAGTTGTTTGCATTGACATTTTTACCGCGTCGCCATTCGGAGGATGGAGTTGGACATCTCTTTGAGGTTTTCTCCTAAACTCTCGAGTTGCCCAATACATAGCGATAGAGGTGCAGATATGCTATACACAAAGTGCGAAAACGCACTGTTTTACCATGTGTTTATAGCAGGCGGCTCTTTTGTGCATTCTTTGTGAGCCAATGAAATGGAGAAATGCCGAAATGGGAATGTTGCGTCCTCTTTCTAATCCTGTTTCACTTCCCATTCGGTTTGAACGAGGGCGTTCAAACTAGATCAAGGCCAACACAAATAAAAAAGTTTACTATTTTTTCTTCGGCCAATCATTACGATTAGCTAGGATTTAGTCATGGCAAGATGTTTGATGACTCCGGTGTATGTTGCTGTAGTTCTGTGGCTGCTTCAGTCGTCCAACGTCCTCGTTGTTGGAGCGATGGAAAATCTCCATCTAAAAGCAGAAGCGCTGGAGCAATCCGAAGTGGTGAGCCCCGCTCAACTTATACAACTGAATGGAGATAGTTTCATCCAGGACGTTTATGGCAGAGTTTATAACCTTAATTCCTTGGAACCGTACACGGAAATCTTTTCTCCAAAGCATTTCGTCCCGTCCCGTGACAAGAAAACTCTCACGGATACTCGCACAGGTGAAGTCATGAATGTCCCTATTTCCAAGGCAACATACGATGATGGCAGCACTGTGTTGGTCGAGAGAGATGGAAGCTTGATTCAATACATCGAACTGCGAAGACCTCAAGGAGAACCGAACTTGTTTCTTGTGCCAGCTCTTGGTCGGCAAACAGGTGGTAGCGAAGACAATGCTGGGTTTTTGGCTTTTACAGAGGAGGATGTCGATTACAATTACCTCGAAGAAAATTTCCGCTTTGGCGAGGCAAGCATATTCGAAGAGGACGCAGAAGGCGACGACGTCAACGAGCTACTTCGGTTCGAGCAGAGTACAGCGGGCGAGGATGAAGACGCTGTCGATTCGAATGACGAATATCAACAGGAGCGTGAATACTTTATTGCCTCAAGTCTCAGAAGTTGCACATCGTATCAAATAGTTCCTTTGACTGTGGTATTTGACGCCGAGTTCTGCGAAATTTATGGTAGCCTGGCAGCGGCGAAAAGTCGAATCATGACGATTATTGCAAGCGCCTCTTTTCATTACGAGAGAGACCTGTGCGTAAAACTCGTGATTTCTGATGTGTATTCACCCGAATCCACGTGCTCTACACGCAATAGCCCATCATTCTTTGAGGACTTTGACAGAGACTTTGCTTGTGGGGGAGGTCCCAATGTCTCGTTCCTTTCCAAATTTAGAAGCTGGATGCGGGGCAATCGACGTTCCTTGGGATTTGATTCAGACGCGATCATTCACATATTCTCTGGCTCTCCACCGCCAGGAGGTACTATCGGTTGCGCCTGGGTCGGAGCTTTCTGTAGCTCGTATTCTTACGGGATAGAATACATGGGGTTTTCCTCGAACCCTCATTCGCAGGGAGTAGTACTTGCGCACGAAATTGGGCACAATCTGGTAAGACGAGCACTTTTTCGGACGTGCAGCGATAGAGTCACCTTTTCATTTTATCTGACACACGATCTCTTCTTCTCCCGTATATATGTTGGCTTTGTGAATGTTGCCTATCCACAGAATGCACCACATCTGGCCACCAGCTCGTCTTATCGTCACGTGATGGAACCCAATATCAACAATGCAGCTGATGGATTCAGTCAGTTCTCCGTGAATCGTATCTTGACCTTTTTGAATTCCGAGAGCATCACTTGCGACGGAACTACAGATAGTATTCCAACTCGCACGCCAACATTTCCGCCCACGCTGAGACCTACCCAAAGACCCACGCGAATGCCCACTAAGCAGCCAACGTTATCCCCTATCGACGCTAGTAAGTGTACTATCTTCCAAGACACAACACATGCCCCAATTTGTCTTTTGACCTCTAGTTCCGATGACAAATTCGCCTGTTACGATACTTCCGTCGTGCTCAATGCTCGCGCGACATCTAGTTGCATGTTCCCAATTCCTCGAGCTCGAATTACCAGATGCGATGGTCCCCTTCGCAGCGGCCGTATTCCCCAAGACCAAGTTCAACGCGATACTAACGGAAACATGCTGCCTCCAGGTCTGTTTGAAACTAACTCGTGCAGCGCTTCCAGTTGTGTCGTGGTTTCAAATTTTGTGTGCTTTCGGGCTTCCAGTCAGGAACGGGCGTACAGCATTCAATTTACGGCCGTGGCTGACGTCGACGTATCACAGACATTTACCACAGAGCTTCTGGTCAAGGCGAGCGAACTATCGAATGGCGGACGATTGCTAGAAGAGAATGATTGCGATGTCGCTACGACAGTTTGCTCCAGCATTAGTGGCTGAGAAGTGGAGACACGCTAGGATCCTTCCCTCTGTCGACTGCCCACAGAATGATGCTATATTTTCCTACTCTCTGAGTGGTTGACACAATACCTGTCATAATCGTGCTGCCCCCCCCCCTGAACTAAATAAAAATGATTAAATTTAAGAGTTGTAGTCTACTACTAGCTAGACTGTAGTAAAAAAAACTAGAACGTCTAATTTTAATTTACGGGGATCACAACTATGGCGCCCACAGGGCGCCAAGGTTACCCGAGGGCAACCATTGGCACCCCACAGGGTGACAGAGTTGATCACAACCGGACCACACTCTCCAAGGAATAGGATCTGCTATTTAAATTGGGTGACACCCCGGTACCGTAGTACTAGCTAGACTGTAGAGTGCTGCTGACTGTTAACGTTGGCTGACTGTTAACGTTTAAGGGATTCTTGACATTTAACTAGTACACATGCAGTGCCACCTAAACATTTTTTTACCCTGTTAAACACTATGTGACCTGTG
>Ga0100391_1000299_pt1 | contig 59216 bp, 58 predicted proteins | sample CryGeymeta201515_FD_81541 | JGI IMG/M metagenome (GOLD analysis project Ga0100391, IMG submission 81541) | Groundwater microbial communities from Crystal Geyser aquifers in Utah, USA - Crystal Geyser metaG 2015-15 | ecosystem: Environmental > Aquatic > Deep subsurface > Groundwater | place: USA...
CGCGGGATGCGGCAGTTGGCGGCGACCGCGGCGATCGCGCGGAACGGCAGCGCCTCGACGCGGTGGCCGGCAAAGGCGCGGTGCGTCTGGCCGCGGATCTCGGCGACGCGGTCCCTGGGGTCGGCGACATGGCTCATCGGCCCGCCCAGTTCCTGCCCGTCGACGATGTCGTCGCACGCCCGCGCCCAGGCGTAGAGCAGATGCGCGTGGCTGCGCATCGGGTCGGAAAACAGCTGGCTCGCCAGCGCGAACGATTTCGACCCGCGCGCGATGATCTCGCGCACCTCGGCGAACAACACGGGGTCGGTGTCGGGGGTCATGAGTTCTTCTCCGCCTTACGGCGGAGACGGCACCAGCCCGCTCCCCCTCCCGGCCACCCATAGCGTACAATTCCGTTGGGTGGCCGGGAGGGGGAGCGGGCTGGTGCCGCGCATAGGGATTGGCTTTGCCAAGCCCGGCTCAATGCAAAGGCCGCGCTCACAACTGGTCGGCCGTCATCCGGAAGATCGTCTGGTGCGGCGTATAGTCCGCCATCTTCGCCAGCAGCGCGTCGATCGCGTCGGCGACGACCATGATCCCGGCGTGCTGCGGGCGGATGAAGCCGGTCGCGATCATCGTGTCGCGAAACGCGACGAGCCCGTCGTAGAATCCCGCGACGTTGAGCAGGCCGACGGGCTTTTCGTGATAGCCCAGTTGCGCCCAGCTGATCGCCTCCCACAGCTCGTCCATCGTGCCGACGCCGCCGGGCAACGTGACGAAGCCGTCGGAAAGGTCGGTGAACATGCGCTTCCTCTCATGCATGTCCTTGACCGTGTGCAGTTCGGTGCAGCCGCGATGCGCGACCTCGGCATTGACCAGCGCCTCGGGGATCACGCCGATCACCTCGCCGCCCGCCGCCAGCGCGGCATCGGCGACCGCGCCCATCAGCCCCAGCCGGCCGCCGCCATAGACGACGCCGATGCCCCGCTCGGCGAGCGTGCGCCCGACGAGGCGCGCGTTTTCGATATAGGCGGTGTCCTCGGGCGAGGCCGAGCCGCAATAGACCGCGAGGCGTTTCATCGTCGTCACTGCAAATCCTCCAGCATCAACCGCGCGGTTGCCTTGGCGCTGCCGACGACGCCGGGAATGCCGGCGCCCGGATGCGTCCCCGCGCCGACGAAGTAAAGGTTGCCGATCGCATCGTCGCGATTGTGGACGCGGAAATAGGCGCTCTGCGTCAGCGTCGGCTCGAGGCTGAACGCGCTGCCGAGATGGGCATTGAGATCGACCGAGAAATCCTTCGGCGTGTAACTGAACTTGGTGACGATCCGATCGTCGAGGTCGGGAATCAGCCGCGCCGCGATCTCGTCGAGGATGCGTTTCTCCAGTTTCGGCCCCTCGACGTCCCAGTCGATGGCGAGCTTGCCGAGATGCGCGACGGGGGCGAGCGCGTAGAAGGTCGAATGGCCCGGCGGCGCCATGCTCGGGTCGGTCACCGTCGGGTGGTGCAAATAGAGCGAGAAATCGTCGGGCAATATGCCCTTGCGGTAGATGTCGTCGAGCAGGCCTTGATAGCGCGGCCCGAACAGGATCATGTGGTGCGGGATTTCGGGAAATTCGCCCTTCACGCCGAAATGGACGACGAACAGCGACGGCGAATAGGATTTGCGCGTCAGGGCCTTGGCGGCCTTCTTGCCGCGCGCCGACGTGCCCAGCAGGTCGCGATAGCTGTGGACGATATCGCCGTTCGACACGACCGCATCGACGTCGATCCGCCAGCGGCTCTTGCAGGCCACCCCCGTCGCCCGGTCGCCGTCGGTCTCGATGTCCCAGACCGGATCGCCGATGCGCATGCGGCCGCCGATCCGTTCGAACTGCGTGACCATCGCGGCGACCAGCCGGTTGGTCCCGCCGCGCGCGAACCACACGCCGCCGTCCTTTTCGAGCTTGTGGATCAGCGCGTAGATCGCGCTCGTCGTCATCGGGTTGCCGCCGACGAGCAGTGTGTGAAAGCTCAGCGCCTGGCGCAGCCGCTCGTCGGTCACATAACTCGACACGATCGAATAGACCGACCGCCACGCCTGGTATTTCATCAGCTTGGGCGCGGCGGCGATCATCGACTTGAAATCGAGAAAGGCGACGTGGCCGAGCTTTTCATAGCCCTCCTCGTAAACCCCGGCCGAATAGGTCAGGAATTTCTCGTATCCGGCGACATCGTCGGGATTGAGCCTGGCGATCTCGGCCATCAGCGAGGCTTCGTCGTTCGAATAATCGAAGTTGGTCCCGTCGGGCCAGTTGAGCCGGTAGAACGGCATCACCGGCATCAGCTCGATGTCGTCCGCCATGTCGTGCCCGGTCAGCGCCCACAGCTCGGCCAGGCACGGCGGGTCGGTGATGACGGTCGGCCCGGCATCGAAGACGAACCCGTCACGCTCCCAGAAATAGGCGCGCCCGCCCGGTCTGTCGCGCGCCTCGATCACGGTCACGTCGTGCCCCGCCGCCTGCAGCCGGATCGCGAGCGCCAGCCCGCCGAAACCCGCGCCGATCACGGCGATCGTCTTTTTCCCGTTGGTCACGTGCGTGTTCCGATCAGCGCCTTGACGGCCTTGGCTATGGGTACGGGCGGCTTGCCCGAAAGGATGCGGATTTTGTCGAACAGCGTCGACCGGCCGGCGTAAAATCGCCCGATCAACCGCTCGGGCAGGCGATAGAAGCGTTCGAGGATCTTGTAACGCGCGTTCGGCGCGGCGGCGCGGAACAACAGTTTGGCGAGCAGGCGATAAAAGCCGTTGGCGCGCCAGCGCGCCCTGGCATGATCGCGCGTCCAGCCGTGCAGCGCCGCGGCATCGGCCAGCGGCCAAGCGTCGGCCAGCGCCAGCGCAAAGCGCGCCGCCTCGGGCAGCGAATAGCTTGTCAGCGGATGGAACAGCCCGGCGCGCACGCCGCCCTTGGCGATGCCGCGCCCGCCGCTATCCCAATAGGCGTCGAAGTCGCCCGCCATCACCACCGGCAAGACGCCGCTCTCCTCATGGACGACCTCGGGCGATGGCCAGCCTCTGCCCGCGGCATAGGCCGATATCCGCGCCGCCAGCGTGGCGGTGTCGAGCGCGGGCGCGTCGCTGTAATAGGTGTCTTCGACGAAGATCTCGTGCGGCGACAGCGGCAGCAGATAGACGAAGCGATAGCCGTCGATCTGGCCCAAGGCGGCATCCATGATCATCGGCTGCGCGACATCGTGTCCGGCGGCCAGGCGGAGCGTGCGCCCGACGAATTTCTGCCAGCCGCACGCCAGCAGCGACAGGTCGCCCGCGCCGCGGCAATCGAGCACCGGGCCGTCGAGCCGGGTGCCGTTTTCGAGCACGACCGACGCCGCCTCGACGCTGGCGATCGGCGCGCCGGTCCGGATCGCCTGCTCGCCCAGCGCATCGCGCAGGACGGCATCGAAATGCGCGCTGGTGATCGACGCATAGGCGCCCGACAGCCGCCGCTGGTGCGCGGGGAAGGCGACCTCGTGATTCTGCCAGCGATGGGCGAACAGCGGCTCGACCAGCGCCAGCGCCGCCGCGTCGAGATCGCTCGAAAAGCACGACCAGACATGGTTGCCGCCCAGCGTATCGCCCGCCTCGACCACCGCCAGCCTCATTGCCGGATGCGCCTGGCGCAACGCGAGCGCCGCCAAGCCACCGGCGAGCCCGCCGCCCGCGATGATCAGGTCATAGGATTGCGGGGCGCTCATCGCCGTCGGTCCTAGCGGCGGCGCCCGAGCGCTTCAATCGCCTTGCCGCTTCTATCGCCCCGGCGATTGGCGTAAGGCCGCACGATGCAGCCCGCGCTCGCCATCCTCGCCTCCGCCCTTGCCATGACCGCGATCGTCGGCGCGCGCTATCTCGCGGTCAGCGGCGGGTTTGCGCTGGCGACACGGCTGCGCTCACGCGGCCTCTATGCCGGGCTCGACGCGCAGATGCGGCGCGAGATCGGCTGGAGCCTCGCCAGCGCGGCGATCTACGGCATCCCCGCCGGTATCGTCGCCTGGGGCTGGGCGCAGCACGGCTGGACGCGCATCTATGCCGACGCCGCGGCTTTGCCGCTGTGGTGGTTGCCGCTTTCGGTGCTCGCCTATCTCTTCGCGCACGACAGCTGGTTCTACTGGACGCACCGGCTGCTCCACCGGCCGCGCTGGTTCCGCGTCGCCCATGCCGTCCACCATGCCAGCCGCCCGCCGACCGCCTGGGCGGCGATGAGCTTTCATCCGCTCGAGGCGCTCAGCGGGGCATTCGTGATCCCGGCACTGGTGTTCGTCATCCCGATCCATGTCGGCGCCCTGCTCGTCGTGCTGACGATCATGACGCTGATGGGGGTGACCAATCACATGGGCTGGGAGATGTTCCCGCGCGCGCTGGTGCACGGCAGGCTGGGGCGATGGCTGATCACCGCCAGCCATCACCAGCGGCATCATGACCGCTATGCATGCAATTACGGCCTCTATTTCCGTTTCTGGGACCGGCTGTGCGGGACCGACGATGGGCTGGGCGACTTCGCGGGCGCGCGGCGATGACGGCGATCGCGCGACTGGCAACGATGATCGCGGCGCTGGCGCTGCTGTCGGGGGCGACGCCGCTCGCGACGCTGACGATCGCGGTCGACAATCTGCGCAGCGATCGCGGGCAGCTGCTGCTGTGCCTGACCGCCGACCGCGATCATTTCCCCGATTGCGAGGGCGACGCCGCCGCGCGGCATCTGGTCGTCCCGATCGACGGGGCCGCGCAGATCGTCATCGGCGGCGTCGCGCCGGGCGGCTATGCGGTCTCGGTGATCCACGACGAGAACGGCAACGGCCGGCTCGACAAGCGGCTGATGATTCCGCGCGAAGGCTTCGGCTTCTCGCGCAATCCCGCCATTCGCTTCGGCCCGCCCAAATTCGGCGAGGCACGGTTCGATCTCTCCGCCGGGGCCAATCGCCAGGCGATCCGCATGAAATACATGCTGTGACGCCGCCGGCGTGCAACCGATAGCGTCGGCAAACGTTATCGATCCGTAACATCAGGGGAAATTTATGCGCTTCGCACTCGCCGCGGCTTCGGCCGCCGCTCTTACCGTCTTGCCCGTCGCCGCCCATGCCCAGGCCGAAGCCGCGCCCGAGGACAGCATTTTCGACGGCGATTACATCACGCTCGGCATCGGCATCGGCTATGGCGCGCAATATGAAGGCGCCGACGAATACGAGATCTTCCCCGCGCCGCTGATCCGCGGCAAGCTCGGCGGCGTCGAAATATCGCCGCGCCCCGGCGGTCTCGCGCTCGACCTCATTCCCGACGCCGAGGATCCCAAGATCGGTTTCTCGTTCGGCCCCGTCATCCGCTATCGCGCCAATCGCACCGGCAAGATCAAGGATCCGCAGGTCGCCGCGCTCGGCGAACTCGACGCCGCGGTCGAAATCGGCGCCAATGCCGGCGTCACCGTCTACAAGCTGCTCAGCGATTACGATGCGCTGACGCTGTCGAGCGACCTGCGCTACGATATCGCCGGCGCGCACAAGGGGCAGGTGATCGCCCCGGGGATCAGCTATTTCACCCCCGTCAGCCGCGGCGCCGCCGTCGTCCTGTCGTTCTCGGGCGAATTCGTCGACGACAAATATGCCGATTATTATTTCTCGGTTTCGCCGGCGGGTGCGCTCGCCAGCGGCCTGCCGGTCTTCCAGGCGAAGGGCGGGCTCAAAAGCTACGGCCCGACGCTGCTCGGCGCCTATGATTTCGACGGCAACCTGCTCAACGGCGGCCTCAGCGCCTTCGCGCTGGCGGGCTATTCGCGCCTCGCGGGCGATGCCAGGCGCACGCCGCTGACCAGCCAGGTCGGCGATGCCAGCCAGTGGATCGTCGGCGGGGGTCTCGCCTACAGTTTCTAAGGTTCGCCGCGCGCGATCGCGCGAAAGCGTCGCGCGCGGATGACGATCCCGGCGATCAGCAGCACCCAGCCGGCGGCGAGCGCGATCCAGCCGAGCGTCGCGGTCGCCAGCCCGCCGATTTCGCTGCGCCCGGTCAGTTGCGGCGATGCGAACAGCATCAGCGCGAGAAAGGTCAGCGCCATGCCGCCGCGCTTGGCGGGCGAGGGGGCGGCGCGCAACCGCGCACGCATCGCGGCGCGTTCGTCTTCGGATATGTCCATTGCTGGACTATGCGAACACCTCGCCCTATTGTCCATCGATCCCCGGGGAGCCGCGCACGCAATTGCCGGTTGAGAGCGGAATAGTCCGCGACCCGTCGAACCTGATCCCGGTAATACGGGCGGAGGGAGGGAACGGACCGCACGCCCGCACTCCGTTTCCCGCTCCGACTTATTTGGAGCGCACCTATGGCCGATATCGATTCCCGCATTGAACAGGGCGCCCCGATCGGCGTCACCACCGGCCCGATCCGCGGCAGCCGCAAGGTCCATGTCGCGGCCAAATCGGGCAGCGGCATCCGCGTCGCGATGCGCGAGATCGACCTCGAACTCAGTTCGGGCGAGCCGAGCTTGCGCGTCTACGACACCAGCGGCCCCTATACCGACCCCGCCGCGAGCATCGCGATCGAGCGCGGCCTGCCGCCGCTGCGCCGCGACTGGATCGTCGGTCGCGGCGATGTCGAGGAGGTCGCCCCGCGCGAGGTCCGGCCCGAGGATAACGGCCTTTCGGGACCCGACCGCTCGGGCGGCGTGCCGCAATTCCCCAACGTCGCCAAGCGCGTGCTGCGCGCGAAGCCCGGCCACAATGTCAGCCAGATGCATTATGCCCGCCGCGGCATCGTCACGCCCGAGATGGAGTACGTCGCCGAGCGCGAGAATCTCGGCCGCGACCGCCGCGCGCACTATGCCCGCGACGGCGAAAGCTTCGGCGCGTCGATCCCCGATTACGTCACCCCCGAATTCGTCCGCTCCGAGGTCGCGCGCGGCCGCGCGATCATCCCGTCGAACATCAACCATCCCGAATCCGAACCGATGGCGATCGGCCGCAACTTCCTCGTCAAGATCAACGCCAATATCGGCAACAGCGCGGTCGCCTCCGACGTCGCGGCCGAAGTCGACAAGATGGTCTGGTCGACGCGCTGGGGCGCCGACACCGTCATGGACCTGTCGACCGGCCGCAACATCCACGACACGCGCGAATGGATCATCCGCAACAGCCCCGTGCCGATCGGCACCGTCCCGATCTACCAGGCGCTCGAAAAGGTCGGCGGGGTGGCCGAGGATCTGACGTGGGAGATTTTCGCCGACACGCTGATCGAGCAGGCCGAGCAGGGCGTCGATTATTTCACGATCCACGCCGGCGTGCGCCTGGGCTACGTCCCGATGGCGGCGAAACGCGTCACCGGCATCGTCAGCCGCGGCGGCTCGATCATGGCCAAATGGTGCCTCGCGCATCACAAGGAGAGCTTCCTCTACGAGCGCTTCGACGAGATCACCGAGATCATGAAGGCGTACGACGTCGCCTATTCGCTCGGCGACGGGCTGCGTCCCGGCAGCATCGCCGATGCCAATGACGAGGCGCAGTTCGCCGAGCTCTACACGCTGGGCGAACTCACCCACCGCGCGTGGAAGTCCGACGTCCAGGTGATGATCGAAGGCCCCGGCCACGTGCCGATGCACAAGATCAGGGAGAACATGGAAAAACAGCTCGAGGTCTGCGGCGAGGCGCCGTTCTACACGCTCGGACCACTGACCACCGACATCGCGCCCGGCTACGACCATATCACCAGCGGCATCGGCGCCGCGCAGATCGGCTGGTACGGCACCGCGATGCTCTGTTACGTCACCCCCAAGGAGCATCTCGGCCTCCCCGACCGCGACGACGTCAAGGTCGGCGTCGTCACCTACAAGCTCGCCGCGCACGCCGCCGATCTCGCCAAGGGCCACCCCGCCGCGCAGATGCGCGACGACGCGCTCAGCAAGGCGCGCTTCGAATTCCGCTGGCGCGACCAGTTCAACCTCAGCCTCGATCCCGACACGGCGGAGGAATTCCACGACCAGACGCTGCCGGCAGAAGGCGCCAAGACCGCGCACTTCTGCTCGATGTGCGGGCCAAAATTCTGCAGCATGGCGATCAGCCAGGAAGTGCGCGATTTCGCCTCGAAACAGAACCAGGGCATCGAAGGCTTCATCGCCACCGGCCCGACCGGCGCCGAAACCGCCGCCGCGAGCAAGGCCGCCGCGCTCAAGGGCATGGCAGAGATGGCCGAAAAATACCGCGACGGCGGCGACCTCTACGTGCCCGCGGAGGAGTGACACGCGGCATCGGGCACCGCGTTGCGCGACCCTAATTCCTCCCCGGAACGGCAAGGGGGAGCCGGCGCGCTGACGCGCCCGCCGACGCGGCCCATTCGTGGGAAAACCCCGGAAATACCGGAACAATCGCCGCGTCCCGCCCGTTAATAGAGCATACAGCAACCGCAAGCCCCGCGAAGGAGAATGCCCACAGATGACTATTCAGACCCAGGACAAGACCAAGAACATGCCCGACAACGAGTTCGCCAGCGAAAAGAACTTGATCGAGCGCGACGAAACCCGCGCCCTCATTTCTTCGGACAAGGTCGAAGGAACCCGCGTATACAATGGCGAAGGCGAAAAGCTCGGCTCGATCCACCATATGATGATCGGCAAGTATGACGGCCAGGTCCGTTATGCCGTGATGAGCTTCGGCGGCCTGTTCGGCATGGGAGAGGATTTCTACCCGCTGCCGTGGAACCGGCTGACCTACGACACCGACCGCGAAGGCTATGTCGTCGCCGTCACCAAGGATCAGCTGAACTCGGACGCGATGCCCGGCTTCGCGCGCCACGATGCGCCCGAATGGAACGCCGACTTCGACGAACGCATCCGGGTCTACTGGCTCTGATGCGACACAGATAGATCGGGACCACGCGGCAACGCGTGACCCCGCAGAACAAGGGTGGCCTCGCGCCGCCCTTTTTCGTGGGTGGAGAATGCGGCCGGGTCATCGGGATGCACCCCCCCTCATTCCTCCCCGGAAGCGGGCGAGAACTATGCCTCCCCGTTGGATTCTGCGCTTGCTACCGTCGCCGCTTCAATCTTAAAATAGTTTGGTGACTTACTAGTAAGGTTTTCCATCACATCGGCAGAATTGAGGTCGTCCGCGAAGATTAGAGCAAATGGGCGTTCCTCATCGTCGGACCCTAGAAAGCTAGTCGGGCCTGAAAGCTTTTTCCGCTTGATTTTTCCATAGACACGAGAGCCGCAGACGGCTCCATTCATTTCCAAGCGATACTCTGAAACGGTCGCCCCCCCGAGCAGACCAGAAAGAGCATTTCCTTCGACCTTATACTCACATCGCGCATGAAACTTTCCCTCAGATAAATCGACACTTAAATTTCCATTGGGACAAGTCCACCTATGAGGTAGCTGTGTGATATTTTTGGTCAAAATTGCACGACTAAGACGACGATAAAAATCAATTTTTGGCTTCATTTTATCTAATGCGTCCTTAACCTTTTTATCTTCGTTGTCCGGTATATCAGAAAGAGTTGAATATGCGGCGCCAACATTTTTATTCGGATTCTCTAAGCTCATAGCTTTCTTAAGTTCAGTGCTCGCTTCTTTCAAGAATCCTGCATTCATGAGCTTATATGCAAGATTGCTCATCGCGAGGGTCTCGCCTTCTTCTGCTGCCTGTTGATATGCGCTAACGGCTTTGCCGGACAGTAAGAAATCCTGATAAGAAACGCCCAAATTATTCCAAGTGGCTCCAGAGCGTTGAGCGCTAGGAATTGCGAGATAATGATGGAGAGCCATATCCTCATTTCCCTCTTGTGAATGGGCATAAGCAAGAGAAAAGCGATTATCGTAGTCATCGGGCCGCAATCTCGCGAGGGCTTCCATTGCTTCGATTTCAAGATGAGGTTCATTTCCAGCATTTCCGACATGCTTCACCGAGTAGGCGATTGTTTGCTCTTCTTGCGCTAATCCCCCATCTCTCAATTGGTCGAGGGCGATGAAAGCCTTTTGGATATCGCCATATTTAATAAAGTTATAGGCCGCAGATGACAGGCATTGCCCTTTGTGTTTAATGTCGGTCGAAAGCTCCGCCGCTTCGAGGTAGAGGTTCGCGGCTTCGTCCGGTTGTCCAGCATTTGCTAAAGTGGCGGCCAAGTTTCCACGTATCCGTGCATTATTTGGAAACTTATTGGAAAAATCACGTAGGGTCGAAATCGATCCTTCATTGCCAAAAATTATCCGCCAGTGCTCTGCATTTGACAGCCATTCCGCCCTGTCTTCATCGGTTTTTACATGAATGGAATCTAGGTAGACTTCATCTATCTTTTGAGCATTTTCGCTATCTTTTCGGATCACAGACCAGAAATATGCGTCTTCGAATTTCTCCCTACTCCATGATGCATCAGGAATTGAATTATCGTCGAGAGGCTCAGAGACTGAAGGCTTTTCTTTTTGAGTCTCAGCACGCGTTTTTGCTGGCGCGGTGGCTACTGAGGGTTGGAGTGCTTTCAACATCTCCAGCAATTTTCCTTGCGCCTTTTCTGGGGCCGATCTGTGAAATGGAATATACTCTATATTGCCCTGAAGACCTCCAGGCGGGCGACATTCTTCCTCGAGTAAGATAATGACGGACATATCCCGGCCAATAGCGAGGCCAATCTCTTGAATAATCCAGTCTGAAGTCTTCCATTTGATTGAAGAAGCATCGACTCGATATTCCGACGGTTTAAGGAATGTCGGCCGCAGGGATTGAGTGGTTAATATTCTTTCTTTCTTGGTACAGATTGCAATCAGTGTATTGCAGTCCTGAAGTCGATCCAAGACCTTCTCGGTCAACTCTCTAGGCTCAGCTTCTTCTGCGTGAGCCCAATTAAAGCCAGTCAGTACCCCGTTAAGTTGGGTTAAAAACGTAAGGAAATTCGCGACGACATCTGCGTCATTCGGTGTAAAGCTATGGCCAACGAAGGCCTTAATTTCAGACACGTTTTAGCCCCCATTTCTTACGCGATGAGCGTCCACCCTCTTTTGAATCCATCGGGATGTGCGTTTAGCTCAGCGAGCATTCTAAGGAGGGACAATATCGCTATGAATGCCGATTGCGCAAGAAGTTCGTTTTGCGATTTGCGCACGTGTGCGCAATCTACCTTCCTCTCCAATATGGTAGAATTACGGTGACAAGTGCAATAACCCCCAAATGGAAGCCGCTTTCCCAAGCGAGAGGCGGTGCCCGCTCCAAAAAAACTTCTTTCCTACAATTTGCGCGATCTGCATTCTCCTGTCAGATGAAGGGCCAGCGATCGCCCCGACAGCCGCTGACGGCGCGCCTTCCTTGCTCCGAGTAGCCGGTCATTGCCGCTACACCCTCGCGATGTTATAACTCCCGTATGAACACTTCGCTCAAAATCACCAAAATCGGCAATTCCGCCGGTGTCATCCTGCCCAAGGAGGTGCTCGCGCATCTCGGCGCTTCGGCGGGGCAGGAGCTGTCCCTGGTGGTCACGCCGCGCGGGATCGAGCTGTCGTCGAGCGATCCCGATTTCGAGGCGCAGATGCGGGCCGCGCGCAAGGTCATGACGACCCGAAAACGCGCGCTCAGGGAACTGGCCAAGTAGGCGCCGGCGATGGCGCTTCGCTGGACCTGGGTGCTCGATGCCGTCGCGCTCGCCGCGCATGCCGAACAGCTCGCCGAACATGGCGGCGGCGACGGCATCCGTGACAAAGGCGCGCTGGTCAGCGCGATGGCGCGCCCGCGCAACCTTGCCGCCTATAGCGATCCCGATGCCGCCGCGCTCGCCGCCGCCTACGCCTTCGGCATCGCGCGCAACCATCCTTTCGTCGACGGCAACAAGCGCACCGCGGCGGTCGTCGCCGAAACCTTCCTCGCGCTCAATGGCTACCGGCTGGAGGCAAGCGACGCTGAGCTGGTGGTAATCGTCGTCGCCCTCGCCGCCGGCGACCTGACCGAGGACGAGCTCGCGCACTGGCTGCGGACCCACATCGCGGCCGACTGATCGGGTAGACAGGGCAGCGCCGCCAGAAAGCCCTTTCCTACAATTTATCGGATATGCATTATCCTGTCCGATGAAGCGCCAGCGCCTCGATCCGCCCGCCGCCCAGGCGTCAGCCGCCCGGTTCATTCCGCCCATCCCCGTTCCCGATTTCTCCCCCGTGCCGCTGCGCGCCCGCGCCGACGGCTGGACGCCGGAGCGTCAGCGCGGCTTTATCGCCGCGCTGGCGCGTTGCGGCTGCGTCCTCGCCGCCGCGCGGCATGTCGGCATGGCGCGCGAAACCGCCTATCGCCTGCGCCGGCGCCGCGGCGCGCAATCGTTCGCCGCCGCCTGGGACGCGATCATGGCGGAGGCGCGCGACCGCAACTACCGCTCCGACCGCAGCTTCGAAACGCTGTGGCTGTCCGCGCTCTACGGTCGCTTCACGCCGATCACCCGCAACGGCGTCGAGGTCGCGGTGAAGCATTCGGCCGACAACGTCGCGCTGCTGCGCCTCTACGATCGCGCGATGCGTGGCCGCCGCGTCGGCGGCGCCGCTCTGGCGCGCTCCGATGCGCGCCCCGACACCCGTCGTCCCTGTCCACGCGCCAAAGGTCACGGCGAACGGAAACCGCCGCGAACGTGAACCTGTGACCTTCCGGCCGACACCCACTTGCTGGCAGCCGCGCGTCGCGGCACAATGGCGCGCATGACCAGTCCCCTCCGCTTCGCCCTCCCGCTCGCCGCGCCGCTCGCGCTCGCCGCCTGTCAGCAACCCGCGCGCGACGACAGCGCCGCCGGCCAGCCCGCCGAGTCCGCCGCCAACGTCCCTTCCTCGGCGCCGGGCGACGATTCGACGCGGCCCTATGACGGCATCGCGCCGACCGAGACGCTGCAATTCACCGGCACCGAACCCTTTTGGGGCGGTGAGGTGACCGGCGACAGCCTGACCTATTCGACGCCCGAAAATATCGACGGCGAAACCGTCCCCGTCACCCGCTTCGCCGGGCGCGGCGGACTGTCGTTCACCGGCACGCTCGCCGCCGGCGATTTTGCGATGACGGTCACCCCGGGCGAATGCAGCGACGGCATGTCCGACCGCAAATATCCCTTCGTCGTGACGCTCAAGCTCCCCGCCGAAACGCGCAACGGCTGCGGCTATACCGACCGCCGACCCTTCACCGGCCCCGCCGATCCGTGACCGCCGCAGCGATGGCGCTGGCCGGGCGCTTGTGACCGCTCGGCGATCGTTCGGGCGTGCGCAGTGGCGGTCGGCCTCAGCCGTTCTTCATATTGTCGAGGCCTTTGACGACGCCGCCCTTTTGCGAAGGCTGCGACGCATTGGTTTTGACCTTTTCGGCCTTGGGCTTGCGGATTTCCTTGCTCGATTTCTTCTGGCTCTTGGCCATGGCTCGTTCCTGATGGGGCGGGATGCCCTGCGGCGACCCTACACCCGGTTCTGCGCCGTGCCCCATCAAATCGACCGTTCGGCCACGCCGCGATAGAAGGCGTGGATGACCGCCAAGTCCGCCTCGTAATCGCCGCTCGGCGTAACGGCTGGCCCGATGCCCGCCTTGCGCCGCGAATAATCGACATAGGCGCACACGATCGGCACCTTTGCCGCCATCGCGATGCGGTAGAAGCCGGTCCGCCATTGGTCGACGGCCCCGCGCGTGCCTTCGGGCGCGATGACGAGGACAAAGCCGTCGTCGGCGGCAAAGCGCGCCGCCATCTGCTCGACCATGCCGCCGGTTGCCTTGCGGTCGACCGGTACCCCGCCCATCTGTCGCATGAAACCGCCGATCGGCCAGCGGAACAGCGACGTCTTGGCCATGAAATGCGGGGTAATGCCGAACGCGTCGGCGACGCCCAGAAAGGCAATGAAGTCCCAGTTGCGCGTGTGCGGCGCGCCGATCAGGACGTATTTGTCGAACGCCGGCAAGGTGCCGGTCACGGTCCACCCGGCGCGCTTGAACCGCGCAATCAGCCAACGGTGGACCCGCTTTGCCAGCCATCCTCGTCGCGGATGCGCACCGTCGCTCAGCGGCCAGATTCCTGGGCGAACATCGCGTTGAGATAGGCGGCCAGCCGGACGCCGCCCTGCGACAGGCGCTGCTTGAGGATCGCGTCATGGGCGAAGGCATAGTCCCAGCTGATGCGATCGCTCTCGGGATAGAGGCCGGGCCGGATCGCCGCGCTTTCGGCGACCCAGACGAGGGGGTCGGGGGTCATCCACTTCCTCGCCTGCTCGATGTCGGTTGCTCGCATCAGCCAGCGCGACATTTCGCTGTAGCTCAGCTGCTGGCGGTCGATCAGCCCCGAGTCCCAGACGCTATGGAGGTTGGTCGGCTGACCGAAGAAATCGACCTTGACGTCGTTGCCGCCGCGGTCGCTGCCGTCGCCGACATGCATCGGCTGGTGCAGGTCGCCGACAACGTGAATGATGAAGCGAAGCGCGAGCGCGCGCTGCTCGCGCGGCAGCCGGCGGTCGAGCGCCTGCTGGCGGAATCTTGCCAGCGCGGTGATGGCGTCGCCCTCGGGCGGAGGCCCCACCTCGGCGTAGCTTTTGCCCTTCGGGATCGTGACATAATGCAGCGGGCTGGCTTCTTCCTGCCAGAATTTCTCTGGGCTGGCCTTCATGAAGTCGGGCCAGGTCGACGCCTCGGCCAGGCTCTCGTTATCGAGGATCTCGGCGACGCCGCGGCGCGCCTCGTCGGTCAGCAGCGACTGGCCGATCTCGCCGACGACGCGGTGGCCGTTCTGGCCCCAGGCGAGTGCGGTCTGCGGAACGACCAGCGTGGCGATGGCAAGCGCGGCGAAGGCGCGACGAAAGGGGCCCGACAGGCGATGGTGCAACATGGGCCGCGCTTACTTGGCTTTCAGGGCGAAGTCGACCTGAACCGATACCGTGCTGGTGGTCATGCCGGGATTGACCGGCGGTGCCGAAACGGGGGGCGGCGCCGCCTGCTCCACCGCTATGTCGTAGCTCGCATAAGCGATCGGGCGCCCGCTTTCGCCGCCGTCGCGAATGGCCAGAATGCGGGAGATTTCGAGATCCGCTGCGCCCGCATAGGCTTCGGCGCGGGCGCGTGCGGCTTTATATGCATTGGCATAGGCCGATTTGTTCGCCGCCTCGCGGTCCGATATCCGCAGATCGGGGCCGGAGAGGATGTTGGCTCCCGCTTCGGTCGTGGCCGCGATCGCTTCGCCGGCCCGGGCGACGTTGCGCATGCGCACTTCGACGACATTGCTCGCCTCGAATTTGCCCTTGTTCTTGCCCCAGTCGATCCGGTTGACGGTCAGCTGGCGCGTCTGCAGATCCTTTTTCTCGACCCCGAGCGATTTCAGTGCTTCGGTCACCTTGGTCATCGTCTCGTTGTTCAGCCGCGTCGCCTCGCGGGCCGACGCCGCGATCGACGATACGCCCGCCGAAAAGCGCGCCTCGTCGGGTTCGGTTTCGGCCTGGCCGGTGGCGCTGACGCTGAGCAGCGTCTCGTCGCGGTCGAGGCCCCGCGGATCGGCCTTGCCGCCGCACGCCGACAGGCCCGCCAGAGCGATGGCCGATAAAATGGTGATGTTTTTCATGCCGATCTTCCTGCCGCGCGCGCGGCTTCCTGTGGTGCGTGACCCGAATCGAGCGGATAACGCGCGGTCGCATCGTAGCGTGAACCGCCGCGACCCATGCGGCTTTCGTAGAGAATGACTGAATCGACGATGAACTCCGGGCCCGACAGGCCGCCGTGGCGCGTGCGGAAATCGTGGATGGGGCCGCTCGATCGATTGAGCCGCGCCAGCGTGATGTGCGGGACGAAGGCGCGGGTTTCGGGCGCGATCCCGACGGTGCGGCACGCCTGCTCGACCTTGTGATGGAGACGCGTCAGCTCGGCGGCGGGCTCGAGCCCCGCCCACAGCGTGTGGACCATGCCGCGCTTGTCGAAGCTGCCGGTGCCTGCCACCCGCGCGGCAAAGGCGTTGAAATGGATCCGGCCCAGCGCTGCGGCGATATCCTCGGCGCAATGGCGGTCGACCTCGCCGATGAACTTGAGCGTGCAGTGGAGCTGCTCGTCCACCTGCCAGCGGGCGCCCGAGACGCCTTCCATCGCCGCCAGCAGGAAGCGGCGAACGGGGGCCGGGGGGCGGATGGCGACGAACAGGCGATGCATGACGCGGGCTACTATAAGCGCGATCGCGGGCGAAAAAAGGGCCAAGGCCGCCCGCCGTGCCCGTCACGTCGCCGATGTCCGGTTTCGCTTGAAATCGGCGCGTCTTATCCCGATATTGCAGGGACTGGCGGGATGAACCGCCGCAATGGAGAGTTTAATCATGGACAATCGTACCGATCCGCGCCCGACCGGGTTCGGCTATGCGGGCACGCTCGAGGCTGGACGCAGCGACGTCGCTTTCGATCAGGGCCTGCGGTCGTACATGTTGTCGGTCTACAACTACATGACCTCGGGTGTGCTGCTGACCGGCATCGTCGCGATGCTGTTCGCCAATTCGGCGTTCGGCCAGAACATCCTGGTGAATGGCGGTGCGTTGCGCTGGGTCATCATGCTGGCGCCTCTGGCCTTCGTGATGGTGATGAGCTTTGGCATGAACCGCCTGTCGACCGTGGCGTTGCAGGCGCTATTCTGGGCATTCGCGACCGTCATGGGCCTGTCGATGGCGTCGATCTTCCTCGTCTATACCGGGGCGTCAATCGCGCAGACCTTCTTCGCCACCGCCGCCGCCTTCGCCGGCCTCAGCCTCTTCGGCTATACCACCAAGAAGGACCTTTCGGGCTGGGGAACCTTCCTGATCATGGGCGTCGTCGGCCTGCTCGTCGCGATGCTGCTCAACGCGTTCGTGTTCCAGTCAGGCACGATGACGCTGGCGATCAGCGCGATCGGCGTGCTGATCTTTGCCGGCCTCACCGCCTATGACACGCAGAAGATCAAGAGCGTGTACGCCCATGTCGCGGGCACCGAGATGATGGGCAAGGTCGTGATCATGGGCGCGCTCAACCTCTATCTCGACTTCGTCAACATGTTCACCTTTCTGCTCAGCTTCATGGGCGGACGCGACTAGACCGATCGCGACAGCAACAGCGAAAGGCCCGGTGGAGCGATCCGCCGGGCCTTTTTCTTGCATGGCTATTTCGGCATGGCGTCGATGAAGGCCTGGTCGATCGCCTTGGCCGCCTTGTACGCATCGCGGTCGCGCAGCCGTTCGGCATAAGCGCTAAAGGCGGGCCGTTCGGGAAAGGTGCCGAACTGCAGCCCCCAGTCGACCTGGCTGCCGACATAGACGTCGGCCATGTTGAACCGGCTGCCGCAGACAAAGTCGCGCCCGGCGAGGTGATCGTGCAGCGTATCGAGCGCGCGCTCGAGATTGCCATAGCCCGCCATGCGTTCCTGCTCGGCGGTCGGGACGATGCCGAGATGCTTGTCGGTGATTGCCTGTTCGACCGGCCCGGCGGTGAAGAACAGCCAGCGATAGTAATCGGCGCGCTCGTCGGGGCTCGGCCCCAGTCCAGCCTCGGCAAAGGCATCGCCCAGATAGGCACAGATCGCGGCGCATTCGGTCACCGTCCTGCCGCCATGGACGATCGCCGGGACCTTGCCCATCGGGTTGATCGCGAGATAATCGGCGCCCTTCATCGTCGAGCCGTAATCGAGGATCACTTCGTCGTAATCGGCGCCGACTTCGTGGAGCGCCCAGCGCGCGATCTGCCCGCGCGACATCGGATTGGTGTAGAAGGTGAGATCGGCCATGATGCATCCTTTGCGAGAGGGCGAGTCGCCCAATTGCGGGAAAACTGTGATTTATTCGGGCCTGTCGTCAAGCCCGTGCCGGCCATAGGATCGCCCGCCGCCGATTCCGGCGCTATTGCGCCTCGACCGGAGGGGTCGGTGCAGGCGGCACCGGATTCGGTTCGGCGGGGCGCACCCTGACGCCGTCGCGGTCGAGACGGATGCGGGCGCCGCCGAAGTCGCCTTCGACGGCGACGCCGGTTTCGGGATCGACCGTGATTTCGGGCGGCAGCGCGACGTCGGGCAGTTCGATCTCGATCGCGTCGGGGATTTCGGGCGGCGATTCCGACCTCGCCTTGGGCGCTGCGGCGGGAATCGCGCCGGTCATGAAATCGCGCCAGATCCGCGCCGGAACGCCGCCGCCGCTGGCGCTGCCGAGCGGTTTGTTGTCGTCATTGCCGATCCAGACGCCGAGGATGAGGTCGTCGGCAAAACCGACGAAGAGCGCGTCGCGGCTGTCCTGCGTCGTGCCGGTCTTGCCGTAAGCGGGGATGGCGAGCCGCGCGGCGTGGGCGGTGCCGCTGTCGACGGCGCTGCGCAACAGCTCGCGCATCTGGGTGGTCGTGCGGCTGCCGAGCGACGAGCGGCCGTCGAACAGCGAGCCGATGAAGCCCTTGTCCGCTTGCTTGAGGCCATGCGGTTCGACCGGCGCCTTGCCGTCTGCGATCGCGGCATAAGCGGCGGTCAGTTCGATCAGGCTGATGTCGGCGCTGCCCAGCGCGACGCTGGCGTTGGCGGGCAGTTCGCCGCTGATGCCGAGCTCCTTAGCCGCCGCCTGGACGGCATCGTGGCCGAGCCGTTCGTATAGACGCACGGCGACGACGTTGCTCGACCGCGCGAACGCCTCGCGCAGCGTGATGCGACCGCGATAGCGTCCGCCCGAATTGCTCGGCCGATAGCTGCCGCTTTCGATTTTCGTATCGTCGACCATCGTGTCGGGGGTGAGACCGGCGCGCATCGCGGCGAGATAGACGACGAGCTTGAACGTCGATCCCGGCTGGCGCTTGGCCTGGACCGCTCGGTTGAAGGGCGATTCGGCGTAATCGCGCCCGCCGACCATCGCGACGACCTCGCCGTTCTTGCGCATCGCCACCAGCGCGACCTGGCTGCCGCGCGGCGCATGCGCGCGCGTGACGCGCTCGGCGAGCCGTTGCAGCTTGCGGTCGAGCGTGGTGACGATCTTTTCGCCGGCATAGCCGTCGCCGCGCGCGACGCGCGCCTCGTCCATCATCCAGTCGGAAAAATAACTGCCGCGCGCGAGCTTGGGCGGCGGACGGTGATCGACGGTGGCGGGGCGCACCGCCTTCGCCTCGGCCGGCGTGAGAAAGCCCGCATCGAACATCGCCGCGACGACGACCTTCTCGCGTGCCTGTGCGCCCTTGATATTGCGCGTCGGGGCATAGCGCGAAGGCGCCTTCATCAACCCCGCGAGCATCGCCGACTGGGTCAGCGTCAGCCGTTCGGGCTGGCGGTAGAAATAATGCAGCGAAGCGGCGCGCAGGCCATAGACGTTGTCACCGAAATAGGCGTTGGAGAGATAGCGTTCGAGCACCTCGTCCTTGGTCAGCCAGGCCTCGAGCCACAGCGCCATCGGCATTTCCTGCAGCTTGCGGGTGAAGGTGCGCTCGTTGCTGAGATAGGTGATCTTGGCTAGCTGCTGCGTGATCGTGCTGCCGCCCTGCAGGCCCGCATCGCTGCTCGCGTTGCTCCACAGCGCGCGCGCGATGCCGAGCGGGTCGATCCCCCAATGGTCGTAGAAGCGGCGGTCCTCGATCGCGAGAAACGCCTGCGCGACGTGCGGCGGCAGCTTGGCGATCTCGACCGGACGATCGGTGATCGCGCCGGTGCGAACGAACGGCGTGCCGTCCGAACTCGCCAGCGTCATTTGCGGGGGGACGATCGGCTCGGCGGTGCGCGATATCGGCGCGGCGATCGCGAGCCAGGCGATCATCGCCGCGAACAGGCCGAGCGCGAGCGCGCCGAGACGCTTTGCCCACAGCTTGCGGCGCGGCCAGGGCGAGGCGGGGGCGACTTCGAGATCGGCGGTTTCGAGCCAGGGCGCGAAGGCGCCGCGCGGGTCGAACGCGGCGGCAGCGACGGTCGTATCGGGCGCGTCGACGGCAACCGCGTCGCGATCGCCACCCGCAATACCGCCATAGCCGTCGGGCAAGGTGAAGGGATCGTCGTCGACCATCTGGGTGTATTAACCTAGTAAAGCACGGATTGCGAGGGGGGAATGCAGCGGTGGGCGGAACGGCCTATGATCGGCGACGTTGAACAGGCAAACGACGGAACCCAAGGATGTCCTCCATGACGATCACGACCCGCAACCCGGCGACGGGCGAAACGCTTGCGACATACGACACGCTCGACGAGGCGGCTATCGAAAAGGCGCTGGCGTGCGCAGAGAAGGCTTTCGGCCAATGGCGGACGACATCGTACGACGAGCGCACGACGCTGCTCGACGCGATCGCCGATCGCTTCCACGCCAATCGCGAGCGGCTCGCGCGCCAGACCAGCCTCGAAATGGGCAAGACCTACCGGAGCGCGCTGGCCGAGGCCGACAAATGCGTGTCGGCGTTTCGCTATTATGCGCAGGAGGGTGCTGCCTTCCTCGAGGACACCCCCATCGACCTCGGCGACGGCAAGCGCGCGGTCGCGCGCTGGATGCCGCACGGGCCGGTGCTTGCGGTGATGCCGTGGAATTTCCCGCTGTGGCAGGTCGTGCGCTTCCTCGCGCCGACGATCATGGCGGGCAATGTCGGCCTGCTCAAACACGCCAGCATCACGATGGGCACCGCGCTGATGATGGACGAGGTGGTGCGCGACGCCGGCGCACCCGAAGGCCTGTTCCAGGCACTTGCCATCGGTTCGCAACCGGTCGCCGCCATCATCGCCGACGACCGCGTCGTGGCGGCGACGCTGACCGGGAGCGAGGGCGCGGGCGCGGCAGTCGCCGCGGCGGCGGGCAAGGCGCTCAAGAAGGTCGTGCTCGAACTAGGCGGGTCGGATCCGTTCATCGTCATGCCCTCGGCCGACCTCGACGCCGCGGTCAAGGCGGCGGTCGCCGCGCGGACGCAGAACACCGGCCAGAGCTGCATCTGCGGCAAGCGCATGATCGTCCACGCCGATATCTACGACGACTTCCGCGACAAATTCTGCGCCGCGATGAAGGCGGTCAAATGGGGCGACCCGTTCGACGATGCGACCGACATGGGGCCGCTGTCGAGCGCCGAACAGCGCGACACCGTGCTCGGCCAGATCGACAAACTGAAAGCCGCTGGGGCCGATCTGCTGTTCGGCGGCGAGGCGGTCGGCGATGCCGGCGCCTATATGAACGCGGGCGTCATCGTTGATGTGCCGATCGACAGCGATGTCGCGCATGAAGAGCTGTTCGGGCCGGTCGCGATGCTGTTCAGGGCCGACAGCGCGCGCGATGCGCTGCGGATCGGCAACGCCGTGCCCTATGGCCTCGGTTCGGCGGTCTTCACCCGCGACAAGGCCGAGCAAGCGCTGTTCGCTGACGGTATCGAGGCGGGAATGGTCGCGTTCAACCAGATGCTCGCATCGCATCCCAAGGCGCCGTTCGGCGGGATCAAGCGCTCGGGCCACGGGCGCGAGCTCGGCCCCTGGGGCCTGCACGAATTCATGAACCTCAAGACGGTCGTCGGCGCCGACTAGGCGGCGCCTACGATCCGCTTTTCGCCGCGTCGGCGCGCGCGGCCTGGACCTCTTTCATCCAGTCCTGAAAGGCATCGACATCGTCCGACTGGCGCAGGATCTTGCCCTCGGGATCGAGGACGTAATGCGCCTTGGCATCGGGCAGCGCGATGCTCCCCGTGCCATCGGCCATCGGCACGCTGACGACATCGCCGCCGATCGCGATATCGATGGGCATCGCGAATGCAACGCCGCCGGGCGCTTGCCATGCAAGGTTGAGGCGCGCGCCGCTTTGCGTCGCGACCAATTTGGGCAGCGCGGCGCTGCGCAGATAGACGTCGAAGAACCAGCCGAGGTCGCGGCCCGATTCCTCTTTGGCAATCTTGACGAATTCGTCGGTCGATGAAAATCGCGGCGCGAAATTGCCCGGCTTCGGGTCGGGAGTCCCGTATACGACGCGGCGCAGCGTCGTGAAGAACGCCTCGTCGCCGATCAGGCCGCGCAGCGTGTGCATCACCCACGATCCCTTGACGTAGATATCCTGGCCCGGTCCGGTCTCGGGACTATAGACTTCGTCCTCGGTGCGCGAACGGCCCGCGACGATCGGATGGGCGTTGGCGATCTGCGGCCGCTGCGCCGCCATCGCGGCGAGATAGGCGATGCGTCCGCCGCGCCATTCGGCATAAAGCGGCTGCATATAGGTGCCGAGCCCCTCATGGAGCCACATGTCGTCCCAGTCGGCATTGGTCAGCTGGTTGCCGAACCATTCGTGCGCTAGCTCGTGCTGGAACAGTGAGTCATAGCCCTCGGCCGACTTGCGATAGCCGTTGCCATAGGCGTTGATCGTCTGGTGCTCCATGCCGAGATGCGGCGTTTCGGCGACGCCGAGCTTTTCGTCCGCGAACGGATAGGGGCCGATCATCGTCTCGAAGAAATCGAGCGTGGGTGCGAATTCGGCGAACAGGCCCTTGGCCTTTTCCTCGTTGCCTGTCAGATAATAGAAGGACAGCGGGACGGTGTTGCCGAAGCGGCTGCGATAGTCGGCCTTCAACTCGCCATAGGGCGCGATATTGAGCGCGATCGCGTAATTGTTGGGATTGTGCGTCTGCCAGCGCCAGCGCGTGCGGCCGTCGGCCAGTGTATCGACCCCCATCAGCCGCCCGTTCGACGGCGCCGACAGGCCCTTGGGGACGGTAATCGCGAGGTCGACGACGGGGATTTCGACCAGGCTATTGTCGAAGCACGGCCAGAACAGGTCGCAGCCTTCGCCTTGGACCGCGGTCGCCACCCACGGGTCGCCGCCGGGCGTCTTCGCCCAGACGAAGCCGCCATCCCACGGTGCGCGGACCGCGACGTGCGGCGTGCCGCCATAGACGATGCGGACCGCGATCTTGTCGCCCGCGGCATATGTTCGCGGCAGGTCGATGACGAGTTGACCTTCGGGATTGCGCCAGCGTTCGGCCGCGAGCGGCGCGCCGCCAATCATGATCGCCGACACCGGCAAGTTGCGGTCGAGGTCGAACTGGATGCGTTCGATCGGTCGTTTAACGGTCAGCGATAGCGTCGCGTCGCCTTTGATCGTCTCGCTGTCGGGAAGGATTTCCCAGGCCAGGGCGGCATGGTCGAACGACACAGATTGCTGTTCCGCAGTCAGCGGCAGGCCGGTCTCCTCGCTATGCGCGGTCAGCGCTGGCTTGCCCTTTTCGGCGAGCGCCGGCGATTGAACCGCGGCAAGCGCCGCCAGCGTCGTCAGCGACAGCATGCCGCCCCCCTTCGCGTGCATCATGCTTCTTTCGTTTCCTTGCTCGGCGGTTTCCTGTCGCTGTTAAGCGCGGCGCCGCTTTTGGGTGCCGCCGGTTTCTTTTTCTTGCCCTTGGGCGGTGCCGGCGTGATCTCGAAGCTGGGCTGGCGGTCCTTCATGCGGACATGGACCTCGCCTCCGTTGACGAGCTTGCCGAACAACAGCTCCTCGGCGAGCGGCTGCTTGATCTTTTCCTGGATCAGCCGGCCCATCGGGCGCGCGCCGTAGAGCTTGTCATAGCCCTTGGCGGTCAGCCATTCGCGCGCATCGTCGTCGAGCTTGATATGGACGTCGCGGTCGGCGAGCTGGAGCTCGAGCTGCAAGATGAACTTGTCGACCACGCGCGCGACGACCTCGGGCGGGAGATAGGCGAACGGCACGATCGCATCGAGGCGGTTGCGGAATTCGGGCGTGAACATCTTCTTGATCGCCTCTTCCTGCACGTCTTCGCGGGCGATGTCGCCGAAGCCGATGCTTTCGCGCGCCATGTCGCTGGCGCCGGCATTGGTCGTCATGATCAGGATGACGTTGCGGAAATCGACGGTCTTGCCATGATGATCGGTCAGCTTGCCGTTATCCATCACCTGCAGCAGGATATTGAACAGGTCGGGATGCGCCTTTTCGATCTCGTCGAGCAGCAGCACGCAATGCGGCTGCTGGTCGATCGCATCGGTCAAGAGGCCGCCCTGGTCGTAGCCGACATAGCCGGGAGGCGCGCCGATCAGCCGCGAAACGCTGTGGCGTTCCATATATTCGGACATGTCGAAACGCTGAAGCGGGATGCCGAGCACCGAGGCGAGCTGGCGCGCGACCTCGGTCTTGCCGACGCCGGTCGGGCCCGAAAACAAATAATTGCCGATCGGCTTGTCGGGATCGCGCAGGCCGGCGCGGCTCAGCTTGATCGCCGACGACAGTTTCTCGATCGCTACGTCCTGGCCGAAGACGACGCGCTTCAGGTCGGTCTGCAAATGTTCGAGCACCGACTTGTCGTCGGCCGATACGGTCTTGGGTGGGATCCGCGCCATCGTCGATATCACCGCCTCGATCTCGCGCGGGGTGATCGTCTTGCGACGCTTCGATGGCGGCACCAGCATCTGCATCGCGCCGACCTCATCGATGACATCGATCGCCTTGTCGGGCAGCTTGCGGTCGTTGATGTAGCGCGCGCTCAGTTCGACCGCCGCCTTGATCGCGTCGGGCGTGTACCGGACATTGTGATGACCCTCGAACGCGCTCCTGAGCCCGGCGAGGATCTTGATCGTGTCGTCGATCGTCGGTTCGTTGATGTCGATCTTCTGGAACCGGCGCAGCAATGCGCGGTCCTTTTCGAAATGGTTGCGAAATTCCTTGTAGGTCGTCGATCCGATGCAGCGGATCGTACCGCCCGACAGCGCGGGTTTGAGCAGATTCGACGCATCCATCGCGCCGCCGCTGGTCGCGCCGGCACCGATCACGGTGTGAATCTCGTCGATGAACAGGATCGCGTCGGGCATTTTCTCGAGTTCGGTCACGACCGCCTTGAGCCGTTCCTCGAAATCGCCGCGATAGCGCGTGCCGGCGAGCAGCGCGCCCATGTCGAGCGAATAGATGATCGCGGGCGCCAACACCTCGGGGACGTTGCCCTCGACGATCTTGCGCGCCAGTCCTTCTGCGATCGCGGTCTTGCCGACGCCGGGGTCGCCGACATAGAGCGGATTGTTCTTCGAACGGCGGCACAGGATCTGGATCGTGCGGTCGACCTCGGCGTCGCGCCCGATCAGCGGATCGACGCGGCCGTCCTTCGCCTTTTCGTTGAGGTTGACGGTGAACTGGTCGAGCGCCGATTCCTTCTTGGACTTGGCCTCGCTTTTCTTGTCAGTCTCGCCCGAGTCTTCGCCGTCCTCCTCGTCGCTGGCGATCGTCGGGCTGCCCTTGCCGACGCCGTGGCTGATGAAGCTGACCGCGTCGAGACGGCTCATGTCCTGCTGCTGGAGGAAATAGACGGCATAGCTCTCGCGTTCGGAGAAAAGCGCGACGAGAACGTTCGCGCCGGTGACGATATCCTTGCCCGATGACTGGACGTGCAGGATCGCGCGCTGGACGACGCGCTGGAAGCCGCTGGTCGGCGAGGGATCGGGTTCGCCCTCCACCTTGAGCGTTTCGAGTTCGCTATCGAGATAATGGGCAACGGTATCCTTGAGCTCGGCGAGCGCGACGCCGCAGGCACGCATCACTTCGGAAGCGTGTTCGTCGTCGGTCAACGCGAGCAGGAGGTGCTCGAGCGTGGCATATTCATGACTGCGGTCGCTCGCGTTTTTCAGCGCCTGGTGCAGCGTTTTCTCAAGGCTTTCGGCAAAGCTCGGCATGGTCACCTCCGACCGGGCGGACCGTCCGGCATTCAGGCTGGGGCAGGCACATGGAGAACCCCGTCCGCTCGCCTTCAATCTGGGGTTATGCGCCCGCCGATGCAAGGCCCGTGTTCGACGCTCGCCCCCTCTTCAGGCGACGCGGCTCGCTTACGGCTTGCGGAACAACGCGTCGGCGCTTGCCTTGTGGTCGCGGGCGAATTCGAGCTTGGCTTCGGCGCGGACGATCTCCGCCTTGAGCGTGGCAATGCGCTGATCGAGCTCGGCGACCGACAGCGGATCGAGATCCTCGCTGGCGAGCGCGGCGAGCGCATCGGCGCGGCGGCGCGGCAGGTCCTCGTCATTGTCCATCGCCGCGATTGTTGACGCAGGGTCCGCGCCTGTCAATATCGCTGCCTTTCGCCCCAAGGAGCCATGCCCATGACCGCATTGCCGAAGACGATGACCGCAATCGCGATTTCCGCGCCGGGCGAACCCGAGGTGCTTGTGCCCGAAACGCTGCCCTTGCCCGTTGCGGGGGCCGGCGACGTGCTGATCCGCGTCGCCGCCGCCGGGGTCAATCGTCCCGATGTCTTGCAACGTCGCGGGCTCTATCCGCCGTCGCCGGGCGCCTCGCCGCTGCCGGGACTCGAGATCGCGGGCGAAATCGTCGCGCTGGGCGAGGGCGTCGATGGCGCGATGCTGGGCCAGCGCGTCTGTGCGCTCGTCGCCGGCGGCGGCTATGCCGAATTCTGCCTCGCCCCCGCCGCGCAGTGCCTGGCGGTGCCCGAGGGGCTGACGATGGTCGAAGCGGCGGCGCTCCCCGAAACGCTGTTCACCGTCTGGTCGAACCTGTTCCAGCGCGGCGGCGCGCAGGCGGGCGATACCGTCCTCGTCCATGGCGGCACCAGCGGCATCGGCACGATGGCGATCGCGTTGTGCAACATATTCGACATCGACATCGCCGTCACCTGCGGCAGCGCCGACAAATGCGCCGCCGCGATGGCCGCGGGCGCAGATCGCGCGATCGATTACAATGCCGACGATTTCGTCGAGGCGGTGAGCGAATTCACCGAAGGACAGGGCGTCGCCGTCGTGCTCGACATGGTCGGCGGCGATTATGTCGCGCGCAACATCGCCTGTCTGGCCGACGACGGCCGTCACGTCTCGATCGCCTTTCAGCGCGGGATGACCGCCCAGGTCGGCATCGTCGAGATTATGCGCAAGCGGCTGACGCTGACGGGATCGACGCTGCGCGCGCGCAATGGCGACTATAAGGCGGCTCTAACCGTCGATATCCGCGCGACGGTCTGGCCCCATGTCGCCGCTGGCCGCTTGCGCCCGACGATTGATCGCAGCTTCCCGTTCGCCGCCGCCGCCGCCGCCCATGCGCGGATGGAAGCGGGCGATCATGTCGGCAAGATCGTGTTGACGACCGACTAGCTTCGCCGCTGCCACGCAATTCGGCTGCAAATGTCATCCATTCGTCACCGAACGGGAATCACCGTGTAACATTGCCCGTCCAGTTGCGACCCAAGCAGGAAGCGAGCCCGGGGGCCAGCGGATGACGAATATCGCCGATATCATCGCGTCCGCCGGAGCCGGCGAACCGCAGCTCGACCGGCCCGAACGCGCGACCGGAAGGCGCCCGCGCTATCGCACGATCTGGATCAGCGACGTCCATCTGGGCACCCGCGGCTGCAATGCCGACATGTTGATCGACTTTCTCGACCATGTCGATTCGGACACGCTCTATCTGGTCGGCGACATTATCGACGGCTGGCGGCTGAAAAAGAAATTCTATTGGCCCGCGAGCCATAACGACGTCTTCTGGCGCGTGCTGAAGCGAGCGAAGCGCGGCACCCGCGTCGTCTATATTCCCGGCAATCACGACGAGATGTTTCGCCAGTTCGCCGGCCTCGATTTCGGCGGTGTCGAGATCCGGCGCAAGGCGATCCACGCGACCGCCGACGGACGCAAGCTGCTCGTGCTGCACGGCGACGAATTCGATGCCGTCATGCTCGCGCATCGCTGGCTCGCGGTGATCGGCGATGCCGCCTATGGCGCGCTGATGCGGATGAACGTCGTCGTCAACCTGGTGCGCCGGCGTCTGGGCCTGCCCTATTGGTCGCTGTCGAAACTCGCCAAGCACAAGGTCAAGAACGCGGTCGAGTTCATCGGGCGGTTCGAGGAGACGGTCGCTCGCGAGGCGGCGCTGCGCGGCGTCGACGGTGTCGTCTGCGGCCACATCCACACCGCCGAGATGCGCGACCTTGCCGGCGTCTCCTATTACAACGACGGCGACTGGGTCGAAGGCTGCACCGCGCTGGTCGAGCATCGCGACGGCCGCATGGAAATCCTCTATTGGGCCGACGAAATCGCGGCGCGCCAAGCCAACGAAGCGCCCGCGCTGAGGGCGGCGTGATGCGCATCCTGATCGTCACCGACGCCTGGGAGCCGCAGGTAAACGGCGTCGTCCGCACGATCAAGGCGGTGACGGACGAACTGACCCGGTCGGGCCATCGCGTCAGCATCATCTCGCCCGATCAATACCGCTCGCTGCCGTGCCCGAGCTATCCCGAGATCCGCCTCGCGATGGTGCGGCCCAAGACCCTCGGCGAACGCATCGCGGCGATCGCGCCCGACGCCATCCATCTCGCCACCGAAGGACCATTGTGCCTTGCCGCGCGACGCTGGTGCATCGATTGCGCGATCGGCTTCACCACCGCCTATCACACGCAGTTTCCTGACTATATCGCGCGCCGCACGGGCATCCCGGCGCGGGCGATCTGGCCCTATATTCGCTGGTTCCATCGCCCCGCCGCGCGCGTCCTTGCGTCGACCGAATCGATCCGGCGCGAGCTGCGCGATCACGGCGTCCGGCACCTTGCCCCCTGGGGACGCGGCGTCGACCTGTCGCTGTTCCGGCCCGAAACGCGCCCCCATTCGGCGCTGGCCCGGCTGGCGCGACCGATCCAGCTTTATGTCGGCCGGATCGCGGTGGAAAAGAACGTCGAGGCGTTCCTGGCGACGCCGGGCCTGGGGACGAAGGTCGTCGTCGGCGACGGCCCCGCCCGCGCCGATCTGCAGCGCCGCTATCGCGATGCCGTGTTCCTGGGCTTTCTCGGCGGGCGCGATCTCGCCGCGGCCTATGCCGGAGCCGATGTCTTCGTCTTTCCCAGCCGCACCGACACGTTCGGCCTGGTCATCCTCGAGGCGCTCGCCTCGGGAACGCCGGTCGCCGCCTATCCGGTGACCGGACCGCGCGATATATTGACCGAGGAGACCGGGGCGATGGACGACGACCTTGCCATCGCCATCGCCCGCGCCCTGACCCGCGATCGCAGCGCCTGCGCCGCCTATGCCGGCCGCTTCAGCTGGCGCGCGAGCGCGCGCCAATTCCTCGGCGCGCTGCAGCCGGCGCAGCCGATCGCCGACGTCGGACCGTTTTCCGCGCTGGCTTGACGCATCGACGCCCCTTGCCGCCGGGGCCAAGGCGCGCTAGATGAGCGTCATGTTTCGGCCGTCCTGCTTGGGCGGCCCTTTATTTATGGAGATGCCGTGATGGCACACGACCAAACCCACCCGTTGATGCCGCACGCAACCGCGAGCTGGTTCGTCGATAACAGCTCGCTGACCTTCGAACAGATCGCCGAATTCTGCGGTCTGCACATCCTCGAAGTCCAGGCGCTCGCCGACGAGACCGCAGGCACCAAATATACCGGGCGTGATCCCGTTCGCGCGCACGAGGTGACGCACGAGGAAATCGAAAAGGGCCAGGCCGATCCCGACTACAGGCTCGTCATGTCGAAGGGCCCCGACCAGGTCCGCCGCACCAAGGGCCCGCGTTATACGCCCGTCAGCAAGCGCCAGGACAAGCCCGACGGCATCGCCTGGCTGATCCGCAACCATCCCGAGATTTCAGATGGCCAGATCGGCAAGCTGATCGGCACGACGCGCAACACGATCAACGCCATTCGCGATCGCAGCCATTGGAACATCGCCAATATCGTCCCCAAGGATCCGGTCACGCTCGGCCTGTGTTCGCAGCGCGAACTCGACGCGATCGTCGCCAAGGCAGCGAAGAAAGCGGGCATCGAAAACCAGTCGGATACGCGCTTCGACGGCGACAAGGCCGCTTTGATCGACGAATTGCGCGCCGAGCGCGCCGCCAACATCCTCGCTGCCGAACAGGCGCTTGCTGCAGAGGAAGCCGAAGCCAATGGCGAAGTCCCGGCCGAGCCCGATGTCCTGCAGGACGCGCTGCGCAAGCAAAACGAGGAAGAGGCACGCCGAGCGCCGTCGCTTCCCGCGGGCGTCGAGGATCCGTTCAAAAAGGCCTGATCGCTTCCAGCCGCGTCATTCGAGCGCACGCTGGACTCTCATCGTAGTGCAGAGGCTTGGGACTCCAGCTTTCGCTGGGGTGACGTTTTTTGGCGTCAGGCCGCTTCGCTCGCGCGGGTCCGCATTTCGCGGTCGAGCATTTCGCCGACGAGAAAGGCCAGCTCGAGACTTTGCGCCGCATTGAGCCGCGGGTCGCAATAGGTGCGATAACGGTCGCTCAGCGCATCGGCGGTAATCGCGACGGCACCGCCCGTGCATTCGGTGACGTCCTGTCCGGTCATTTCGACATGGATGCCGCCGGGGAAGCTGCCCTCGGCGCGGTGGATCGCGAAATAGTCGCGCGCTTCGGACAGGATGCGGTCGAACGGGCGCGTTTTGATGCCTGCGGCCGTGCGCACGACATTGGCATGCATCGCATCGCAACACCAGGCGACCGGATGGCCCTCGCGCTCGACGGCGCGGATCAGCTGCGGCAGCCGCCGCCCGATCGCGTCTGAGCCGAGCCGCGTGATGAGCGTGATCCGTCCGGCCTCGCGCGCGGGGTTGAGCGTATCGAGCAGCGTCAGCAGCGCATCGGGTTCGAGCCCGGGTCCGCATTTCATGCCGAGCGGATTGGCGATGCCGCGCAGGAATTCGACATGCGCCGATCCGGCAAAGCGCGTGCGGTCGCCGACCCACAGGAAATGCGCCGAGGTCGCGTAATGCTTGCCGCTTGCCGGGTCGATGCGGGTCAACGCCTGCTCATAGGGAAGCAGCAGCGCTTCGTGCCCGGTGAAGAACTGCACCGTTTGCAGGCCCGGCTGGTTGTGCGGACCGACGCCGCACGCTTCCATGAAATCGAGCGCGTCGCCGATCCGGTCGGCGACCGCGCGATAGCGTTCGGCCCACGGGCTTTCGGCCATGAAGGCATGCGTCCAGCTCTGTACTTCGCGCAGGTTCGCATAGCCGCCCGAACTCATCGCGCGCAGGTGGTTGATCGTCGCCGCAGACTGGCCATAGGCGCGCAGCATTCGCGCCGGGTCGTGGCGTCGCGCTTGCTCGGTAAAAGCGATGCCGTTGACGCTGTCGCCGCGCCAGACGGGCAGGGTGAGGTCGCCTTGTGTTTCTGTGGCCTGCGATCGCGGCTTGGCGAACTGACCCGCCATCCGCCCCATCTTCACGATCGGCAGCTTCGAGGCATAGGTCAGCACCGCTGCCATCTGCAGGATGACGCGAAAGCTGTCGCGGATCGCGTCGGGATCGAAATCGGCAAAAGTTTCCGCGCAATCGCCCCCCTGGAGGAGGAAGGCGCGGCCGGCGGCGACGTCGGCGATCCGGCGCTGGAGATCGCGAGCCTCGCCGGCGAAAACGAGCGGCGGGAGCGTGCCAAGCTCGCGCGTCGCGTCGGCCAGTGCCTCCGTGTCGGGATAGTCGGGCAGCTGCCGGGCTTCGTGGCGCTGCCAGCTATCGGGGGTCCATCGTTCGCTCATCCGCGCCAAGATAGGCGAGGCGGTATGCTTTCGCCAGCCCGGACTACGGCCGCTTCGGACTAAGCCTGGTCGAACAGGCCCGCCAATTGCTCGACCATCGTCCCGCCGAGCTGTTCGGCGTCCATGATCGTGACCGCGCGCTTGTAATAGCGGGTGACGTCGTGGCCGATGCCGATCGCGATCAGTTCGACCGGGGACTTGGTCTCGATCCAATCGATGACGTTGCGCAGATGCTGGTCGAGATAGGCGCCGTGGTTGACGCTGAGCGTCGAATCGTCGACCGGCGCGCCGTCGGATATCACCATCAATATGCGCCGCTCCTCGGGCCGGTGGACCAGCCGGTCGTGCGCCCAGGACAGTGCCTCGCCGTCGATATTCTCCTTGAGCAATCCCTCGCGCATCATCAGGCCGAGCGACGTCTTGGCGCGGCGCCAGGGTTCGTCGGCGCGCTTGTAGACGATGTGGCGCAGGTCGTTGAGCCGGCCGGGATGCGGCGGACGGTCGGCGGCAAGCCAGTCCTCGCGCGCCTGGCCGCCCTTCCATGTGCGCGTGGTAAAGCCGAGAATCTCGGTCTTGACGCCGCAGCGTTCGAGCGTGCGCGCCATGATGTCGGCGCTGATCGCGGCGATCGCGATCGGGCGCCCGCGCATCGACCCCGAATTGTCGATCAGCAGAGTGACGACGGTGTCGCGGAAATCGGTGTCGCGCTCGATCTTGTACGACAGCGAATGGCCGGGCGAGACGATGACGCGCGCGAGCCGCGCGGCATCGAGCAGACCTTCTTCCTGGTCGAAATCCCAGGCGCGCGACTGCTGCGCCATCAGGCGGCGCTGCAAGCGATTGGCGAGCCGCGTCACCGCGCCCGACAAATTGGTCAGCTGCTGGTCGAGATAGCCGCGCAATCGGGCGAGCTCGTCGGCATCGCACAGGTCGCGCGCCTCGATGATCTCGTCATATTTGTCGGTCCAGACGGTGTAATCGAAATCGGGAATGTCGCCGGTCGGACGGTTGGGACGGACGGGGAGCATCGCGTCGTCGCCGTCGCCGCCGAGGTCGCCGTCGTCGTCCTCGCCGAGTTCCTGGCGCGACGCATCCTCGCCGTCCTCGGCCTTGTCGCCGTCCATTTCGGGGCGCGACTCGGTCTGGCCGTCGCCGCCCTCGTCGTCGGGCTGTTCCTCGCCCTGCCGCTCGTCGTCGCCGTCGTCCTGCTCGTCCTCATCGTCGCCGCCCTCGTCGTCGGACTCGTCGCCCAGCGACATCTGGAGCTGTTGCAACGCGGCGCGCGCGAACTCGGCAAAATGGGCCTGATCGTCGAGCGCGAGGCAAGCGTGTCGAGCGCGGGCCCGGCGCCCTGCTCGATCCGCTCAGCGACCATCGCCACGCCCGCGCGCGCCGCTTCGGGGACCGGCTCGCCGGTCAGGCGGCTGCGCAGCATCAGTTCGAGCGCGGTCGACAGCGGGACGCTGGCCGCGTCGCTCGCCCGCGCGATCGGGTCGCTGCGGATGCGCGCATCGAGTGCGGTAGCGAGGTTGGCGCGCATCCCGGCATAGCGCCGCGTGCCCAGCGCCTCGATCCGCGCGCGCTCCATGCCATCGAAACAAGCGGCCGAGACGGGATCGGTCGGGCGGTGCGCGCTGTGCACGGCGGTGTCGTGATAGCGCAGCCGCAGCGCCATCGCGTCGACCTGGCCGCGCGCCTCGGCAACCTGGTCACGCGGCAGGTCGCGCGACGGCATCGGCACCTTTAGATGTTTGCCGGCCTGCGACGGCGCGTCGGAGGTGTAGGCGAGCTCGACCTCGGCATCATGCGCGATCGCCCGCGCCGCGCCGGTGAGCGCGGCCTTGAAATCGTCGAGAGGCGTACGTTCGGTCACGGCGCGATCGCGATCACTCCACCGGTCCGACGACGCTCTCGGGCAGGTCCTCGCCGAACACGCGCTGATAATATTCGGCGACGAGCATGCGTTCGGCCTCGTCGCACTTGTTGAGGAACGAGAGACGGAAGGCGAAGCCGATATTGCCGAAGATCGTCGCGTTTTCGGCCCAGCTGATGACGGTCCGCGGGCTCATCACCGTCGATATGTCGCCCGCGATGAAGCCGGCGCGGGTCAGCTCGGCAACCTTGATCATGTCCTCGACGGTCTTGCGCCCGTCGGCGTGATCGTACTGACCCGATTTGGCGAGGACGATCTTGGCCTCGGTTTCGGCGGGCAGGTAATTCAGGGTGACGACGATGTTCCAGCGGTCCATCTGGCCTTGGTTGATCTGCTGGGTGCCGTGATACAGGCCGCTGGTATCGCCGAGCCCGACGGTGTTGGCGGTGGCGAACAGGCGGAAATAGGGGTTGGGGCGGATGACGCGGTTCTGGTCGAGCAGCGTCAGCTTGCCCTCGACTTCCAGGACACGTTGAATGACGAACATGACGTCGGGGCGGCCGGCGTCGTATTCGTCGAACACCAGCGCGGTCGGGTGCTGCAGCGCCCAGGGCAGCAGGCCCTCGCGAAACTCGGTGACCTGCTGGCCGTCCTTGAGAACGATTGCATCGCGCCCGACGAGGTCGATGCGGCTGATATGGCTGTCGAGGTTGATTCGGATGCACGGCCAGTTGAGCCGTGCGGCGACCTGTTCGATGTGCGTCGACTTGCCGGTGCCGTGATAGCCCGAAATCATCACCCGGCGATTGTGCGCGAAACCCGCCGCGATCGCGAGCGTGGTGTCGGGATCGAAGACATAGGCGGCGTCGAAATCGGGGACGCGCTCGTCGGCGACGCTGAACGCGGGAACCTCCATGTCGCTGTCGATCCCGAACGCGTCGCGCACCTTCACCATCTTGTCCGGCGCATCCATGACAGTTCCGTCGCGATTGTCGGGCTGGGCGTTGGGAATGTCGGTCATGGCAGCGTCTTTCGGAACGGAATTGGGGGTGCGTTGCGGCTCAACGCGCGGTCTTGAGCTCGGTATAGGCGGCGACGACCGCCTGCAAAGCCTTTTCATGGCGGCGGTCGCCGCCGTTCTGGTCGGGATGGAATTTGCGCAGCAGCGCGGCATAGCGCCGGCGGATCGCTATAGGGTCGGCATCGACCGGCAGGTCGAGCGTCTTGAGCGCCCTGCTGCGCGGGGTTTCGCGTGCCGCCTGCGCAGCGCGTCCGCGCGCCGCCATGCGGTCCTTGACGCCGCCCTTGATGCCCGCTCCGATGGCGTCGAGCGGGTCGGCGAAATTGGCCCAGCGCGGCACCGGGTCGGCGCCGGCATGGGCGAAGGCGTGAGTCTGGCGATCCCAGCCGCCATAGGGGTTTTGCGCGGCGGAAATCTCTTCGGGCGCCATGCCCGCAAAATAGTCGAATCCGGCATTGAACGCGCGCACATGGTCGAGGCAAAGCCAGCGCCAGCGGTCGTCGCCGCTTTCGTGGCCGCCGCCCCGCCGCCCCGGCGCGCGAAACTCGCCGGGCTCGACGCAGCCGACGACGTCACAGCCGCGGCTGCCGTCGCCGACGCGACCGTGAAAACGCGAATGGCGGGCTTTGCGAGGATCGGAGGAGGAGGAACGGGACAGAGGAAGCTCGGTGCTGGCGTTATCGGCGGGGGCGATCCTATATAGGGGCCATGAACGAATCCGAAACCGCCCCCGGCGCCATCGCCCGCGAAATCGAATCGCGGCTGACCGCCGCCTTGGCTCCCAAGCGGCTCGTCGTGACGAACGACAGCGCCAAACACCACGGCCATAGCGGCGACGACGGTTCGGGCGCGTCGCATTTTTCGGTGCAGATCGTCAGCGCCGCCTTTGTCGGCAAGTCGCGCCTCGAGCGTCAGCGCATGGTCAACGCGGCCTTGGGCGACCTGCCCGGCCAGCGCGTCCACGCGATGGCGATCAGTGCGCGGGCGCCGGGCGAATGAGCGGGGCAGTTGCAACGATCGCCGATATGGCGAAGGCTATCGCCAGACGCAAAAGGAGTGAGCATCGATCATGACCGACGCGATCATCCAGACGATCACCCCGACGACGCATGACCTTGGCGATTTCAAGGTCCGGCGAACCTTGCCCAATCGCGGGCGCACGATGGTCGGGCCGTTCATCTTCGTCGACCAGTTCGGCCCGGCGCAGTTCGATCTCGGCGGCGGCATGGATGTCCGGCCGCATCCGCACATCAACCTGTCGACGGTCACCTATCTGTTCGAGGGCGCGATCGATCATCGCGACAGCCTCGGCACCGTCGCGACGATCCGCCCCGGCGCGGTCAACCTGATGACCGCAGGGCGCGGCATCGTCCATTCCGAACGCTCGCCCGACGCCGAACGGGCGCGGCGCGACGGCAGCGCGATGGGCCGGATTTCGGGGATGCAGACGTGGCTCGCCTTGCCCGACGGCCAGGAAGAGATTGCGCCCGCTTTCCAGAATGTCTCGGCCGAAGACCTGCCGATCGTCGAGGGCGAGGGCGTGCGCGCCCGCGTCATCATGGGCAGCCTGTGGGGCGCGATCGCACCGACGACGCAGCACGGCGCGACGATCTATGCCGACATCCTCCTCGATGCGGGCGCGTCGGTCGCGATCGCGGCCGACGCCGACGAACGCGCGATCGTCGTCGCGCTCGGCGCTGCCAGCCTCGACGGCGAACCGCTCGAACGCCACGCGCTCTATGTGCTGGCGCCGGGCCGGGCGATGACGCTCAAGGCGTCGAGCGATGCGCGCGTCATGCTGCTGGGCGGCGAGGATTTCAAAACGCCGCGCCACGTCTGGTGGAATTTCGTCTCATCGTCGCGCGAACGGATCGAACAGGCGAAGGACGACTGGCGCGCGGGGCGCTTTGCCGTCGTGCCAGGCGATAGCGAGGAATATATCCCGCTCCCCGAGGGCGCGCCCAAGACGGTGAGCTACCCATGACCGACATCGCCGAATTCGCGCTTCAACGCGTCGCGCTCGCCACCGGGGTAGAACTCGATGTCGTCGATACCGGACCCAGGGACGCGCCCGCGCTGATCTTCCTTCACGGCTTTCCCGAATCGCACCGCACCTGGCGCGAACAGATTCCGGAGTTCGCGCACGACTTTCGCGTCATCGCGCCCGACCAGCGCGGCTATTGCAAGTCGTCGAAACCCGAAGGCGTGGACAATTACGCGCCCGAAAGGATCGCCGGCGACGTCTTCGCGCTAGCCGACGCGCTCGGCATCGATCGCTTCACCGTCATCGGGCACGACTGGGGCGGGGCGATCGCCTGGATGGTCGCGCTGATCGGCGGCCCCAAGGATCGCGGCGGCAATGGCCGCGTCGAACACCTCGTCATCCTCAACGCGCCGCACCCCTATCTCTTCCAGAAGGCCGTGATCGACGACGCGGATCAGCGCGCCGCCTCGCAGTATATCCGCGATTTTCGCGACCCCGCGAACGACGCGCTGATCGCCGAACACGGGCTGGTCGGCCTGCTGATGAAGGCGGTGCGGTGGGAACGCAGCACCGCGCTGAGCTTCGAAGAAAGCGCGATCATGCTGCGCAACTGGCAGGAGCCCGGTGCGGCGATGGCGATGATCAACTGGTATCGCGCGACGCCGCTCGTCGTCCCCGCGATCGGCGAGGATGCCGCGCGGCCGGCGATGCTCGACGCGCCGTTCCCGCCGATCGCGGTGCCGACGCTGGTCATCTGGGCGACCGACGATCTGGCTTTGCGTCCGTGCCTGATCGAGGGGCTCGACGAATATGTCGCCGATCTAACGCTCGTCAAAGTCCCCGGTTGCGGACATTTCGTGCCGTGGGAGGCTCCGCAAGCAGTCAATACCGCGCTGCGCGGCTGGCTCGACAAGACCGCTTAGCTGCCCGCCCATTCGATCCAGGCGCCGTGCGCATGCGCGGTGCCGAGCAGCTGCCAGTCGGGCGCGGCGGGCCAGTGCTTGACGCGCAGTTCGTGGCGGTAATTCTCGCGATTGGCCTCCAGCATGATCCATGCCAACGGGGTATCGGGCGTTGCGCGCGCGCCGGCCGCATTCATCGCGGCGGTGACGCGATCGCGGCTCGCCTCGGGGACATATTGCCAGACGATCGAATGCATCAAGACGCGTGTCGTGCCGCGCTCCTGCGGTCGGGCGAGCATTGCGTCGACGAAATCGGCCGCATCGGCGCGCACGACAGTCGGCGGACGGACACGGGCGGCGGCGACGGCGGCGTCGAGCCGAGCGAAGCGTTCGCTATGTTCGGGCCAGATATAGGCGCGCAGCCGTATCGCCTGCGCCGGGTCGGTGAGGTCGACCGGAGCGACGTCGCAGCCCTTGGCCGATGTAATCGCGAATTCCTCGTCGGGCGGCGCCGGGCCGCGCCATTCGGGGGCGAAGCGCATCGCGGCATCGGCTGGGCCGACCGCGACGCCGCCAAGGTCATAGCGGTAGCGATCGAGCATCAGGTTGATCCCCGCGCTCGATCCCAGTTCGTTCAGTGCGAAGCGCGGCGGCAGGCCTTGCCGCGCGAGCCACAGCAAAGCGGCGATGAAGCTGCTCGACCGCCCCGCCTCGTTGGTCTGCGGCGGGCTGTCGAGCCAAGGCAGCAGCGCGTGCTCGTCGCGCGCCATGACGGCGGCGATCGCTTCGCGCACCGCCAGCGGGCGGGCGATCCCGGTATAGACGGGGTCGAGTTCGGGCGTGGCGCCGGCAAGGTGGAGCGCATGGAAGCCGGCGGCACAGCGCAGCGGCAACGCATCGGCGAGCGGGCTGCCCTGCCAGCCGAGCACGCGCTGGCCATAAGTGCTCGCCTCGTCGAGCGTCTCTTCGATGGCGCGAACGACGGCGGCGGTGATCGGCGCGTTATTGGCCTCGCAATAGGCGACCTGGTTGGCGAAGGCGGTGCGGACGTCGGTCGATGTTGTCATGCGGCGATGATGCGCAAACTGGGCGGCGGCGTAAAGTGGCGCGTCCGATCGTGCCTTTGGTTTTGCTTTCCGGCCCGCCGCGCCCTAGAGAGCGCGCCATGTCCGATACCTCGCCAGCCAGCCCCAGTTCGACCCCCGACCGCTCGCAGGCGCGCTCCGCCGCGCGCCTCGCCGCCGTCCAGGCGCTTTACCAGCGCGAGATGGAAGGCGGCGAGCTCGCGCCGCTGCTGCACGAGTTCCACCAGCACCGCATCGGCCAGGTGATCGAGGACGCGCATTATGCCGATGCCGATGTCGATTTCTTCGACGACGTCGTCTCGGGCGCGGTCGCGCGCGGCGACGACATCGACGCGGCGATCACCGCGCGGCTCGCCAAGGGCTGGACGCTGGCGCGCCTCGACAAGCCGATGAAGGCGATCCTGCGCGCCGGCAGCTACGAACTGATCGCGCGGCCCGACGTGCCGCATGCCAGCGTCATCAGCGAATATGTCGATGTCGCCAAGGCATTCTACGACAAGAAGGAAAGCGGCTTCGTCAACGGCCTGCTCGATGCCATCGCCAAGGACGTGCGCGGCTGAGCGAAGCGACATGACCGGCGAACGGGCCTTTATCGACCGGCTACGCGCCATCGCCACGCACCCCGGCGCGCGCGGGCTTGCCGACGACGCCGCCGTGCTCGAGGTCGCGGCGGGCGGGCTCGTCCTGACCCACGACGTCCTTGCCGAGGGCGTGCATTATCTTGCCGATAGCGACCCCGCCGACGTCGCGTGGAAGCTGGCGGCGGTCAATTTGTCCGACCTCGCCGCCAAGGGGGCGACACCGCTCGGCGCGCTGCTCGGCTTCACGCTCGGCGATGGCGCCTGGGACGCAGCATTTGCCGCCGCGCTGGGGGAGGTGCTCGCGCATTACGACATGCCGCTGCTCGGGGGCGACAGCGTTCGGCTGCCAGGCGGCAGCCCGCGCGTGCTCGGCCTGACCGCGATCGGTCGCGCGCCCGATGGCGGCGCGCCCTCGCGCGGCGGGGCTCGAGCTGGCGACCGGCTGTGGGTCACCGGGACGATCGGAGATGCCGGCGCCGGGCTTGCGCTGTGCCGGGACCGCCGGTCGGCTCCGACCGAACTCGTCGGCGCCTATCTGCGCCCGCGGCCACGGCTCGCCGAGGGCAGGGCGCTCGCGCCGCAGGTCGCCGCGATGATGGACGTATCCGACGGCTTGCTGATCGATGCCGCGCGGATGGCCGCGGCGAGCGGAGCGGGGCTGACGATCGCGCTCGACGAAATTCCGCTGTCGCCCGCCCTGGTCGGCTTTGCCGGCGACGATCGCGCCGCTCGCCTGGCAGCGGCGACGGCGGGCGACGATTACCAATTGCTCTTCGCGCTTCCGCCCGACCGGGCGCCGCCGGTCGCCGCGACCACGATCGGGCAGTTCGCCGACGGCAGCGGGCTGTCGCTTAGCGAGCATGGCAAAGCGATCGCTTTGCCCGCGCGGCTGGGCTTCGTCCACTGACGCGCATAGCGGCTTGCCCTGTTCGGGAATTGCCGACATAAGCTGGCAAGAGTCCCCGTTCGGGGGCGTTCAAGCTATAGGCCAGGGGGCACTGCCGACAGCTTACAATCCGCGCCAAGACGGATGGCTGATCGAGACGGGGGCGCTCCCCTGAGCGCAAGGGGAAGGAAGACCAATGACATTGACCGTGATCGCCATCGCGTGCGGCCTGATCGCCATTCTATATGGCATCGTGACCAGCCAGCAGGTGCTCAAAAGCTCGCCTGGCAACGAAAGGATGCAGGAAATTTCCGCCGCGATCCAGGAAGGCGCGCGCGCCTATCTTGCCCGGCAATATCGCGCGATCGCCATCGTCGGCGTCGTCGTCGCAATCCTCGTCGGGGTCTTCCTCGGCCCGCTTTCGGCCGCAGGCTTCCTGCTCGGCGCGCTCCTGTCGGGCGCGGCCGGTTTCATCGGCATGAACATTTCGGTCAAGGCCAACGTCCGCACCGCCGAGGCGGCGCGCACGTCGCTGCAATCGGGCCTTACCGTCGCCTTCCGCGCGGGCGCCATCACCGGCATGCTCGTCGCCGGTCTGGCGTTGCTCGCGATCGCGATCTTCTTCTATTACCTCACCAGCATCTCGGGCGAGGCGTCGAACAGCCGCAGCGTCATCGACGGGCTCGTCGCGCTGGCGTTCGGCGCATCGCTGATCTCGATCTTCGCGCGGCTCGGCGGCGGGATTTTCACCAAGGCCGCCGACGTCGGCGCCGATCTGGTCGGCAAGGTCGAGGCGGGTATCCCCGAGGACGACCCGCGCAACCCCGCCGTCATCGCCGATAACGTCGGCGACAATGTCGGCGATTGCGCCGGCATGGCGGCCGATCTGTTCGAAACCTATGTCGTCACCGTCGGCGCGACGATGGTGTCGATCGCGCTGCTCGTCACCGGCATGGATGCCGCCGCGCTCGATCGCCTGATGGCGCTGCCGCTGCTCGTCGGCGGCGTCTGCATCATCACCTCGATCATCGGCACCTACATGGTCCGCCTCGGCAAGTCGCAGTCGATCATGGGCGCGCTCTACAAGGGCTTCATCACCACCGCCGTCCTCTCGATCCCCGCGATCTGGTGGGCGACCAACTATGCGCTCGGCGATATGGACACCGCGATGGGCGGCGGCCTGACCGGCGAAGGCGCGTTCACCGGCATGGACCTGTTCTGGTCGATGATGGTCGGGCTGGCCGTCACCGGGCTGATCGTATGGATCACCGAATATTACACCGGTACAAACTATCGCCCGGTCCGGTCGATCGCCAAGGCGTCCGAGACCGGCCACGGCACCAACGTCATCCAGGGGCTTGCCATCTCGCTCGAAGCGACCGCGCTGCCGACGCTGGTGATCTGCGTCGGCATCGTCGTCGCCTTCCAGCTCGCCGGGCTGATGGGCATCGCGTTTGCCGCGACCGCCATGCTCGCGCTCGCGGGCATGGTCGTGGCGCTCGACGCCTACGGTCCCGTCACCGACAATGCCGGTGGCATCGCCGAAATGGCGGGCCTCGACGACAGCGTGCGCGAAAAGACCGACGCGCTCGACGCGGTCGGTAACACGACCAAGGCGGTGACCAAGGGCTATGCGATCGGGTCGGCGGGGCTCGCCGCGCTCGTCCTGTTCGGCGCCTTTACCGAGGATCTCAAATTCTTCGGGCCCGATCTGGGCATCACCGAAACGCTCACCTTCTCGCTCAGCAATCCCTATGTCATCGTCGGGCTGCTGCTCGGTGCGCTGTTGCCCTATCTGTTCGGGGCGATGGGGATGACCGCGGTCGGCCGCGCGGCCGGCGCGGTGGTCGAGGAAGTGCGCGGCCAGTTCCGCGACAATCCGGGGATCATGCTCGGGACGTCGAAGCCGAACTACGCCCGCACCGTCGATCTCGTCACCAAGGCGGCGATCAAGGAGATGATCATTCCCTCGCTGCTTCCCGTGCTCGCGCCGATCGTCGTCTATTTCGTCGTCGAAGCGGTCGCAGGGCCGGCCAACGCCTTCCAGGCGCTCGGTGCGTTGCTGCTCGGCGTGATCGTCTCGGGCCTGTTCGTCGCGATCTCGATGACCTCGGGCGGCGGCGCATGGGACAATGCCAAGAAGTATATCGAGGACGGCAACCATGGCGGCAAGGGAAGCGAGGCGCACAAGGCCGCAGTGACCGGCGACACCGTCGGCGACCCGTACAAGGATACCGCCGGCCCCGCGGTCAATCCGATGATCAAGATCACCAATCTGGTGGCGCTGCTGCTGCTCGCGGCACTGGCGCACGCCGCTGTCGGCTGAACTCCCACGCCACGCTTGCTGAAGGCCCCTCCCGACCCGTTCGGCGAGGGGCCTTTTTCATGCGCGACAAAAGGGATTCTTTAAGGTCCGGCTGCTATTGAACCGGGCATGAAACCGCTTGCCACGGCCTGGATCGACAATGCGCCGACGCACGACCCCGCTGCGCGTCGCGGCGATGCGGCCGCGCCGCCCGTCATCGTCGCGGCCGATGCGCTCGGCGCCGAACTGCCGGTCGTCTGGGATATGCTGGCGGCGCACGCGCACGAACCCAATGCCTTCATGCAACGCTGGTTCGCTGCGCCCTCGCTCGCCCATTGCGACGGCAACGGCGGCGCCCGGCTCGTCTTCGCGATGCGCGGGACGGGTGCCATCGCGGCATTCCTGCTGGTCGATCGGCGGCTCTACGGCGCGATACCGATGGCGCATGTCGCCTCGTGGCGGCATCCCAACATGTTCCTCGGCGGCGCGATGATCGTTGCCGGCGAAGAGCAGGCCGCGTGGCGCGCGCTATTTGCTGCGCTCACCAGCCAGGGGCGGCATTACCTCGTGTTCGGCCCGCTCGACCGCGATGGCGCGATGGCGCGCGGCCTCGAACGCGCTGCGCGCGAAGCCGGCCATGGCTGCCGCCTCGTCCGCAGCGAGCAGCGCGCGCTGCTCGTCGCCGCCGGTTGCGCCGCCGACTATTGGGATCGCGCCGTCCGCGGCAAGAAACGCAAGGAATTGCGCCGCCAGGAACGCCGTCTCGGCGAGCTCGGCGCGCTGGCGTTCGAAACGCTGTCCGATACCGACGAAATGGCGGGCTGGTGCGATGCCTTCCTGGCGCTCGAACAGGCCGGGTGGAAGGGCCGCGAAGGCTCTGCGCTGGCCTGTTCGCCGACGACCCAGGCCATGTTCCGCAGCGTGCTGGCAGAGGCGTGGGCGGCGGGCGCGCTGTCGTTCAGTCGCCTGACGCTCGACGGTCGGCCGATCGCGATGCTGACCACGCTGCTCGACGGCACGGCGGGCTTCTCGTTCAAGACGACCTATGACGAGGCGCTGGCCGCCTATTCGCCGGGCGTGTTGCTCCAGCGGCACAATCTCGACGTGGTCGAAGCCTTGGGCCTCGCCTGGGTCGACAGCTGCGCCGCGCCCGGTCATCCGATGATCGATTCGCTATGGACCGAGCGCCGTCGCCTCGGCTGGTACGCGCTGTCGCTGTCGGGGGGCTGGCATCGCCGCGCGTTCGACGCGATCCATCGCCTCAAGGAGGTGAAGCACGGGCTGACGCGCGCAGGAGAACCCAAGCCATGACCATCGCCCCTCCGAAACCGGTGCAGGCGCAAGACGCAAACGCAGTGTTCGGCGAAGAGGCGCGCGCCGCCTTCGCCGCCGCCTATCCCGAAAGATCGGTCACGCTCGCGCATGCGTTGCGCGACCATCCGCTCCTCGGCCTCGACGCGCTCGCCGAGATGGCGGGGCGGATCGCGGACAAGCATATCGAATATAATCGCGGCGACCTGCCGACCGGCATCGCCGCCGAGGATGTCCCCGCCAACGGCCTGTCGATTCCCGAGACGATCCGTACGATCGACACCAACGGATCGTGGATGGTGATCAAGTTCATCGAGCAGCTGCCCGAATATCGCGCGCTGCTGCTCGACCTGCTCGCCGAGCTGGAGCCGATCGTTTCGGCGACGACGGGCGAAATGCTGACCCCGCAGGGATTTATCTTCCTTTCCTCGCCGGGTTCGATGACGCCGTTCCATTTCGATCCCGAACACAACATCCTGCTCCAGCTGCGCGGGACCAAGACGATGACCGTCTTTCCCGCCGGCGAAGCCGCCTTCGCCGACGGCATCGCGCACGAAACCTATCATCGCGGCGGCCCGCGCAACCTAGCCTGGCGCGACGAGATGGCGAGCGGCGGCGGGGCCGTGAAGCTGACCCCCGGCGATGCGATCTACGTCCCCGTCATGGCGCCGCATTTCGTCCGCAACGGCGATGCCGCCTCGGTCTCGCTGTCGATCACCTGGCGGTCGCGCTGGAGCTATCAGGAAGCCGATGCGCGCTGTACCAACGCCTTGCTGCGGCGGATCGGGTTCGATCCCGCGCCGCCGCCGCGCTGGCCGCGCCATTCGGCGGGCAAGGCGTTCGCCTGGCGCGCGCTGCGCCGCCTGCGCCTGGTCCACGACTGACCGCGCGCAAAGCCGCGCTTTCCTTTTTGCTCCGATAGGTTTATGCGCGCCCTCGCGGGCAGTCGCACCCCGATTTGCGCGCGCTGTATTATCAAAACCCCAGAGGATCGATGGCCAAGGAAGAACTGCTCGAAATGCGTGGAACGATTGTGGAGTTGCTCCCCAATGCGATGTTCCGCGTCCGGCTCGAGAACGACCATGAAATCCTCGGCCACACCGCGGGCAAGATGCGCAAGAACCGCATCCGCGTCCTCGTCGGCGACGAAGTCCTGTGCGAACTGACGCCTTATGACCTCACCAAGGGGCGGATCACCTACCGTTTCATGCCAGGCCGCCCCGGACCCACGCCCAACGCCTGATCGTGCTTGCCGGGCGGCGTCACGACCGCCTATCGGGGCCGCCATGCGCCTGATCCTTGCCTCGACCTCGCCGCGCCGCCGCGACCTGCTGGCGAGCATCGGCATCGCGCCTGACGCGATCGTCGCCCCCGACATCGACGAAACCCCGCTCGCGGGCGAGCTGCCGCGCCACTACGCGCTGCGCATGGCTGCACAAAAGGCGCGCGCGGTCGCGCATGCCCCCGGCGACATCGTTCTCGCCGGCGACACCACCGTCGCGCTTGGCCGCCGCATCCTCGACAAGGCGGCGGACGACACCGATGTCGCGCGCTTCCTCGCTTTGCTGTCGGGCCGTCGCCACCGCGTCTGGAGCGCGATCGCGGCGATCGGCGGCGACGGCGCCCTGCGCAGCCGTGTCTGCGAAAGCCAGGTCCGCTTCAAGCGCCTCTCGCCCACCGACATCGCGGGCTATGTCGCCAGCGGCGAAGGCGTCGGCAAGGCAGGCGGCTATGCCATCCAGGGCCACGCCGCCGCGCTGATCGCCTGGATCGCCGGCAGCCATTCGGGCATCGTCGGCCTGCCGCTCTACGAAACGCGCAACCTGCTTGCAGTGGCCGGCTATCGCCATGGCTGAATGGCTCTACGAGGCGGGAATCGGTGAAAACCGGGCGATCCTCGTCGCCGACGGCGCGATCGTCGAAGCGCGCGTCGAGCGCCCCGGCCTCGGCCGCCGCGCCGGCACGGTCGCGCGGGCGCGGCTGGTCGCAGCGAGCGCCGGGCAGGCGCTGGTGCGCTTCGCCGACGATAGCGAGGCGATACTCGCCAGCGCGCCCAAGGGCGCGGCGATCGGCGGCGCGCTGATCGTCGAGGTCGTCCGCGAGGCGATCCCCGAACCCGGCAAGGCAAAGCGCATGGTCGCGCGCGCCTCCGACGCGACCGACGAACGCATGGGCCCCGGCCTGCTCGACCGGATCGCCACCGACGGCGCGCTTGTCACCCACTGCGCGCCGCACGATGGCGAGGACCGTTTCGAGGCGGCGGGCTGGAGCGAAACGCTCGCCGAGGCCGCGAGCGGCGAGGTCGCCTTTGTCGGTGGCGCACTGCGCATCTCGCTGACCCCGGCGATGACGCTGATCGACGTCGACGGCGCCCCGGGCGATGCCTTCGCGCTCGCCCAGGCGGGTATCGCGGCGGCGGGCGGCGCGATCCGCCGGCTCGACCTCACCGGCTCGATCGGCATCGACCTTCCCACCGTCGCCGATCGCGCGCAGCGTCAGGCGCTCGCCGACGCGCTCGACGCGATCGTGCCGCAGCCGTTCGAACGCACCGCGGTCAACGGCTTCGGATTCGTCCAACTGGTCCGCCGCCGCACGCGCGCCTCGCTTGCCGAATTGCTGCGCTATCGCCCGGTCGAAAGCGCCGCGCTGGCGACGCTGCGCCGGGCCGAGCGGGCGGGCGGCACCGGCCCGGCAACGCTCGTGCTGGCGCCGCGCCTCGCCGACTGGCTCGGCGATCGGCCCGATCTCGTCGCAATGCTCTCGCGCCGGATCGGCAGGGAGGTTACGCTGGCGAGCGACCCCGATCTCACCCTCGAAGGAGGCCATCTTGCCTGACGCCAATGCGCGCAAAGCCGCCAAATGCCCGATCTGCAAGGCGCCCGCCGATCCCGAGTTACGCCCGTTCTGCTCGCGCGGTTGCCGCGATCGCGACCTGCTCAGATGGTTCGGCGACGGCTATGCGGTACCCGGCGATCCTGTCGCCCCCGACGACTTTGCGCGCGACGACGCCAACGATCCCTAAGGGGGCTGGACAGGCCGCCCCGACCGCCTCTATAGGCTCCGCTTCCAGCGCCCGTGCCCGGGTAGCTCAGTTGGTAGAGCACACGACTGAAAATCGTGGTGTCGGTGGTTCGAACCCGCCCCCGGGCACCATTTTCGCGATGTCGTCCGCAGGGTGAATAACGAACGTCTCGATGCCGGCGATGCTGGCGGTCGGGCCGGTGTCGTCCAGGCTCGCATCCCCACAAAGCGGCGGCGATGGTCGCGATGCTGTCACCATCGATGCAGTCGTTCGAGCGCTGCCGAAGACCCTTAAGGCGGTCGCTCGCTTGGCCCAAAATGCCGCGTACGGGACCGGCTGCTGCGCAACGCCTATACATTGCAGCACGCCCTTATCAGCTAAGGGCTCCTTCGCTTCATGACATGCCGTCCGATTTCACCCGCAATTTCGTCGACCGCTGGCTCCGAGTTGATTACGGCCGGTAAGTGCAGCATGTGCGAGCGCTTTAGCCCGGTTGGAATTCATCTTGCAAAGCTATGACCTTACGAGCGCAGGACGGGTTTCAATCATCATTCCGATACACAACAGATCGAGGATGCTGGGCCATCTGCTGGCGGCAACGGCGGCGCAGACTTATCACGATATCGAAATCCTCGTGGTCGATGACGGATCCGACGATTTAAGTGAGCAAGTGTTCGAGGGCTACCGGCGGCAGGTCGGTGGAAGACACCCGGTTCGATATCTTCGCAAGAACAAGGGAGGCGCGTCGTCGGCTCGTAATACTGGGATCGCCAGCAGTTCGGGCGATTATCTGTTTTTCCTTGATTCGGATGACCTGATCTTCCCGAATTCGATCGAAATACTCGTTTCAGCCCTTAGGGGATCTGACGAAAAATATTGTGTAGGTCGGATCATCGATGTCGATTTCAGCTTGGAGCAATTTATTTGCGAATCTCATATCGACGATCCGGGCAACGTCCTGCGCAGTGCAGAATGGTGCACACACGCCGCATTGTATCGTCGCGAGGCCGTGCCACCCGCAGCTGCTTTCAATGAGCGCCTATTTGTCGGAGAGGACACCATTTTCCAGATCCAGATGCGATTGGAGCACGGCGTTGGCGCTAGATGCCCGTCGTTGCTCGGCGTCCGACGCCGACACGCATACGGGCACCTTTCGCTCGACCGGATTTCGCCAGACGACCGCGGATATTTCATGATAGCTGCCTCGGAGTTGCTGGCCCGCCATGCCTTGTTCAGAGAGGAGGCGCCCGCAGTCAGACTGGCCTCCACGGCGGTTTTCCTAAGCATCCTCGCTCGAATCCGTCATCATCGGACTGCTGCGACCGACGCCGCTTTCCGCTCGCTCGTCCTGACCCTCCAGCATGACTCCAAAGTGGCGCGAGCGATACTCGCCTGGCAGTCGGCGAGAGGCGCCAACTGGCGATTGGTGATCGCGCTGGGCATTATCCGAATTGCCAGGGAAGTTCGATCGGCAACGCATCGACTGCGCGTAGGAGCGAAACGCGCAGACCATATCACCGTCGCCACTTTGCTGAGGGACCTCACCTCCGTCATCGAACATCCAAGGCACACCGACACTTGCCTGCGGGACCCAGTTCTCGACAGATCGTTCGCGTCCCCGATCCCGCAGCGGCGAGACGATATCGCCTGCCGCGTGCGGAGTAAGCTTGATGCCGGCTGAGGGATTTGGCGCCCTGCGGCGGCTATGGGCTGTTCTCGGCATCGCGGAGCAACGCGCGATCAAGCTCCTGTTACTCTTTTCTGTGCTCACCTCACTTGCCGAATTGGGCTTGCTTGCCACGGTGGTGCCATTCGCCCTCGCGCTTTCGTCGCCTCAGGCGGCGGATCTGGCAGGCGGCGGACTGTCGGTCGAGCGGTCTGGACTGTATTTCCTCGTTGCGATCGCGCTTGCCACGGTCACGCGGTTGGTGATGTTGCACCTGCAGGTCGGTACGACCAAGCGGATTGCCGAATATCTATCGCTGAGGAGCTACTCGCGCACGTTGCTGCGTCCCTACACCGATCATATCGCGACGAGCACCACACAGATTACCGCCTCGCTCACTGGTCGGCTCGATATCGTGTTCGAAACGGTCATCGTTTCGACCATGACGGCGGCTGGAGGCCTCGCCACGATCGTGGCCATCGCCGCCGCCTTATTCTTCACAAGCGTGTGGGTCACCACGATCGTGTTCGTCGCAGTGGCTGGCGCCTATGGCTTATTTCTGCGACGTTCGCGGGCAGTGGTCGCGAATCAATCGGCGCGACACAGCCAGGCTGTGTCGCGATCCACCCGGATTTTGGCCGAATCGCTCAACGGCATCCGAGACATCCTCCTTGCCGGAAGCGAACGTCAGTGGCTCACCGCTTATAGCAACGTTCAGAACGATCTCCGCGGAGCCAATGCGCGACTTTCCGCCATCGCGGCGACACCGCGCATCATCGTGGAAGGGATCGGATTTACCGTTATCGTGGCGGTCGCCTGCATTCTTGTTGCCACGGAGGCGTCGCTGACCGCCCCCATTCCCGTCCTCGCGGTCGTCATCCTCGGTTCTCAACGTCTGTTGCCCGTGGCCCAGTCTCTCTACGCTGCTTGGAACAATTTGAACTCGGGCGTGCCGCATCTCGTCGAGGTCCTCCCTCTGCTGGAGCTACCCGACCGCGCGACGCCGCAAGCAACCCATGCACCGGTGCTGCGCGATGGCTTGGAATTACGTGATCTTTTCTACACCTATCCAGGGGCGGCCCAAGCGACGATCAGGGGCGCGAATTTGCTCGTGGCCGCGGGATCGACGATCGGGATCGTCGGACGGACAGGTAGCGGCAAGAGTACGCTCCTCGACCTTGCAATGGGCCTGCTGCCTGCCGATAGCGGCAATCTGTCGGTAGATGGGGTGCGGTTGACGAACGATCGATTGCACCGCTGGCGAATGGGCGTCGCGCACGTCGCGCAATCGGTTTACTTGGCCGACGCGACAATTGCCGAGAATATCGCGATGGGTAGTCCGGAGGCCGCGATCGATCCTGCGGCGCTCCGCCAAGCGGCGACGCTTGCGCAAATCGCCGACTTCATCGAGCAGCTGCCGTCGGGTTACGATACCCAGGTCGGAGAGCGTGGCATGCGGCTGTCCGGCGGACAGCGCCAGCGCATCGGGATCGCGCGCGCCTTGTATCGCAAGAGCAACTTGCTGGTGCTCGACGAAGCGACCAGTTCGTTAGATGGCGAAACCGAGCGTAATGTCATGGACGCGTTGGACGCGCGAAGCGGGCGTAACACGATCCTGATCGTCACGCACCGAATCAGCACGCTGTCGCGCTGTGACCAGATATACCGGCTTACCGACGGAGTGCTATCGGGGCCCATGCAATATTCCGACGTGATGACGCTAACCACCGGTGACGACGCGCCAGCACTTGCGCAGTGCGCACCCTAACGATTTGACGAACTGCGGGTCGCGCAAGGCGCCCTCGCTGCAATCGACATCGCGATCTGCAAGCGCCTGAGCGCCAGGTCGTACCGAGACGCGCCCACGTTCATAAACTCGCCAGCGACCGCGCCATACTCCGTCGTCGTGAAGACGGAGGAAGCACGTCGGACCGTGGGCATTGCGGATGGATAGAACGGCTTCGCCGTCCTTGTCCTCTTCGATCATCCACCCGAACTCCATCGTCCCGCGCCCGCGCCCGATCGAAAAGTCGGGCCGGAGTTCCAACATCCGTGGCTTTTGGCCTTCGACGCTATAGCTGAACCAGCCGATCGCGCAGACTGCGGCATAAGCGTCCGCCTCGGCCCGCGCGAAATCGGCCGGAAGGGAGCGCACCGGCGGGTGCCAGCGTCGACTAAGCTCGCTCAGCAGCTGTTCGCACGCCTCTGCATTGCGGAAGCCTCGCACGTGCCTTGGTCGACGCGAAAGGCTGAATTTGTCGCCGTTGCGATGTTGAAACAGCGCCTTTCCATCGAAATCATGCTGCACGATCACGTCCGACTCCCCCAAAGTGCGAACGGGGTAGGGGACCAGCGTAAACGGCACGTCCATCCGGTGCCACGCCAGACGGAAGGTGTCCTTGTCGCCGTAAAAATGCGCATAATAGAAGTCGGAGCGTTCGTTAATGTGGAGACAGAGCATGAGCGCCGGCCAACATTTGCGCTTGTCGATCAACAGTTGTCCGGATTCGCATTCCGGCTCGACGCGAAACGGTACCCCACAGATATCCCACGCGCTGCGCTTCAACCATTCCTGGGCGGCATTTACACCGGTGTACCGGTCGGGCCAGAAAATCGCGCCCGTTTGATCGAATTCGAACGAATTGAACAGGGGGGCGGGATCCTGCACTGGAACATTGTCGGCATCCAGGTACAGCAGCTGTTCGAACGAACAATTTGCGATCGCGAACGGCTTCAGCTCCCATGAATCGAGACGCCGAAATTTCACGCGGCGAGCGACCTCATAGGCGTCCACGCAGACGACATCGGCGGCGTGCATGATGGCCAGCATCGCCTCGGTCATTTCGGACGGCCCGCGATACCAAAGTTCGATGGGAAGGGTGCATCCGACCCGGCGCAGCATGCCGATACACACCCAGGCGCAGGGGAAATACGTATCGCCGCCGCCGCAGATAACGATCCCGCGCCCCGCAAAGCGGCCCTCCGGGTAAGGCCAGGGCTGTGCAGCGACTGCGTCCAGCTCCGTTCGATAGCGGACGGTCTCGTCAGCCTCGGCTATCGCATCGATTGGCCTCATGCCCCCTCGCGAAGAACCTGGCGCGCACGTGACGCGGCATGGTCCCAAGTCCATCGCGCACAGACCGCGTCGCGCGCCTGCCGGCCCTTCTCGCGTGCTTCGTCGCGGTTCTCGAACACGCGGCGCAACTGCTTGCGCAATGATCGCTCATCGGGTTGGGCCCAGCGGCCGAGCAGGTGTCCATCGGGAAAGAAATAAGGGTCCCGGACGGCAATGAGCTTGCGGACGTCGATCAAATAACCGGTGCTCTGGTCCAGATAGTCCAGGGGCGCGCTATAAGCGGTAGCGATGACGGGGAGGCCGCACGCCATTGCTTCGGTGATCGGCAGCCCCCAAGCTTCGGCTCTTGTCGGCAGCACGAACGCATCGCAAGAATTGTAGAGTTGGACCAGCGCATCCTCCCCGATCGGCGTGCTGGCGACGATCGGCGGCGCCCGCCGAAGGCCGAGCGCGCGGCGGATCTGGCGGTCGAGATCGAACCCGCGAAGATAAGGGTTCCAGGCGTGCAGGACGAGTTCGACCGGCTCGGTCCTGGCAAACTCCTTACGATAGGCTCTGATGAGGAGCTCGACGCCCTTGCGCTCTTCCCATTTGCCGACAAACAGGAAACGGAACGGGCGGTTTGGATCGTGCGGCCGCTCCATTGGCCGGAAACGATCAACGTCCACCCCTTCCGGCACGACGTGCACCTTGGCTGCCGCCAGACCATTGGCGATCAGCACCTCGCGCCCCCAGGTGGACGGCACCCAGACTTGATCCATCGACTGAAGGATCATCGCTTTGTCGCGTGGCAGGATGGTCGTTTCCCAAACGACAAAGGCGATGCGCGGTTTGCCCGATACGGTCGGCATCAACTCGATCGGCCCGAGACCGATGCCCGGCATCCGCGGGCTCGGCTCGTCCGACGGAGGAAGCGCAGCCTCCGCCCGAGAAGGCGGGTTCCACGAAAGAATGCGGACTGGTTCCTGCTTCTGCCATGCGCCGAAGAACGATCGGGCGTGGCGCGACCAGCTGTCGTCGCCGTAATAGTAGCAATAAGCGTTGACCATGTCGGCCTCAGGACGGGTGATGCTTGATCTCCAAATTCGGCATCCCCCAGCATTGCACGCCCATGTCGTCGGCCATGATCCCGAGCCCTTCCGTCTCCAGTTCTCCGAGCCAGTGATTGCGTGTGCGAATCTTGCGGTTGCGGAGCCCGTACGGAAAGCTGGGGAAGATCAGCCCATCGCGATGGACGTCGGCGCGGACAAGCAGCATGGTGCCACCGACGCTGTCGATGGGGACGAGATCCCCTTCTTGCCTGAGATCGTGGAGGTGATAGCGGCCGCGCTTGCGCCAGGCGTTCAGATCGAAGCTAGTGCCGCCATAGTCGCGCACGCAGTTTGGGTGGACGATATCCTTGCCGGTAGCGAGCAGCCGTTCGATAATATCCGACGGATATTCGACGACGTCGACATCGAGCCAGAGGACCCAGTCCTCGTCATTGAGCGCGCGCGACAAAAGATGATTTCGCGATTTGGCCAGGATGGATCGGCGCCGGACCTGAAGATGATGGGCGTATCTCGGTTGATCTTTCGGCAGCCGATATCCGAAATGGTGTTGGAAAAACTCTGCTCGCCGGAATGTGCTCCGCAGGTTGGCGATCTGTCCCGGCAGCAGGGCAGGGGTTGCATCGACGCTGTCGCTTTCGAGGATACCAATCGATACTAGGTCGCGCGGATAGCTGAGGCCATGAAGGGCATTCACGTAAGTGTCGAGATGCCGAGCGGCATCCTTCATCGGTGTGAGGATCAATACTCTACCGCCTGTCGTCATCTGACTTCATTCCTGCCGAGGGTGGGGGCCGAAGATTCCGTCGAGGGTCTCACCGTTCGGCGGCGCGCTGCACGCTGACGGTTGAAGCAGCGGACGGGATTTGCCAAGCGATGATTTGTCGACGCGAAAGCGCGATGGCGCAAGGAGATCGAGGGGAATGACGACTTCTTGCCGTGCGGCCAGCGCCGCGCCCCCACCTCGTATCCATATCGACGTTACCGCATGGTGGGACCGGCGCAACGCTCCTGTCGGGATTTCCCGCGTCGTCGTCGAACTGGCGAAAGCCGTGCATGAGATTTCCATTCTGAACCGGGCATGGCGATATGACCGGCAATGGCAGAGACTGGTCGAGGTCCCCTGGGCGGAATTCGAACGTGTCGTCGGTCCCCCGCTCGACCAGACGAGTGGGGCCGCCAGGCTACGCGCGGCGGCGGGTCGGACACCCTTCGCTCGCGAGATTAGCGAGACGGTTTTGCGGTGGGGGAGGCGGCTGCTGGTGTGGCTGCGCCTGCACCCAGCTTTTCTGGTGCTGGAACCTAGCGACAGGTTCGTGTTTGGCGGCTGGATTGGCGATGCGGCGCGGTTGAGAGTCTATCGGCAAATGCTTGATCCCTGCCCACACAACGTGTCGCTATACTGCCACGATGTCATCCCCGCGATTTTGCCCGAACTCGTCGAGTCGCAGGTGGCTGCGGTCTTCGATGGCTATCTCGATGTTTTCGTAAGTTCCAGGACCCAGATATTTTGTCCCTCCGCAGCGACCAAGCGTGACCTTTGCAAGCTTCTTCCGGACACTCGGCCGCCCCGCAGGATATCGGTCGTATCGCCGGGATCGGACATCGAGGATGCGGGGTCGGGGCACGAAGCCGAAGAGTGCGCCACATCGATTGATCGAGACTATATCCTATACGTCTCAACGATCGAGATCCGCAAAAACCATGCGGTACTGCTGGATGCCTATGGCACCTTGCTCGAGCGGGGGCGCGCCGATCTGCCACTGCTGGTCTTTGTGGGGAAGCGCGGCTGGAGCATCGATCCCTTGTTGCAGGAAATCGATCGCGGCCACGGGCGGTCAAGCTCGGTCAGGATAATGGACGACGTGTCCGACCGGCAAATGGGTGCGCTCTATCGAGGTGCGCGCTTCACAGTATTCCCATCGCTCTACGAAGGTTGGGGCATCCCGGTTGGCGAGTCCCTGCGGTTCGGGCGTTTCTGCCTGTCATCCGACCGCGGCGGCTCGCGCGAAGCCGGCGCCGGCTTGGTCGAGTTGCTCGACCCTACGAACTCCCGATTGTGGGCCGACCGCATCGAACATTATCTCGATCACCCCGACCAGTTGCTGGCGCGGGAGGCGGATATCCGATCGCGCTATCGCCCCCGGTCCTGGACTGAGTTTCGCTCCGATATCATGGCCGAACTTGCCGATGCCTGAGCACGCCGGCGACAATCTCGATCAGCGGCGCCCGCATCGCATCCTGCTTGTCACGCCTTCCTCGCCCTATCCCCCCACTTCGGGAGGTGCTCAGCGAACAGCGCTGCTGCATGACACGCTCTGCGCCCATGGGGATGTCGATCTGTTGGTATTTCAGCCAACGCCTGACCTCGCTCACCCTTTATCGGATCGCTATCGGCTGGTCGATGAACACGCGGAGCGGTCCGCGGGACGCAAACTCTGGTCGCGCGTCGCATCGACCGTCGCGCCGAACTTGCACGCCGCCAGCAGAGACCCGGTCCTGCGCCGGGCAGTCGACAGAGTCCTGGCGGCCCGCGCTTACGACACGGTCGTGCTACGGTACAGTTCGACCGCTTGTCGCCTGTTTGGTCTGAACCTTCGGCATCCGGAGCTGAACATCCTTGTGGATGTTGACGATTCGCTTTCGCGGCTCGTTCGGCAGTCCCAGAACTTGAAGCGCCATAGGTCGATCTACATCAGGCTTGTCGAAGGTTTGGAGCGACGAGCGCTCTGTGCATCGAACGGGCTTTGGGTCGTTGGGCCGCGATTGCCGTGGATGGACGACGTCACTGCGCCGCTAAGCGTCGAGCTGCCGAACATCGCATTCGGCGCCGCAGAAAAGGAAAAAAGATCCGAGCCGAACGAAGCCAGCACTTCCACGATCTTCATCGGGGTCGCGCAGTTTCGATATCGCGCCAATGAAGAGGGCTTCGACTGGTTCGTCACGCAAGTCTGGCCGCTGATACGGAACAAGCTTCCGATGGCCCGGCTTCGCTTGGTCGGCATGCCGCCAGTGCGAAGAGTGCTGGCGCGCTGGCGGAAGACCCCGGGGGTCGAGGTGGTCGGCCAAGTCGAGTCGATAGAGCCCGAATATGCCGACGCCACCGTGGCAATTGCCCCGATTCAACGCGGAGCCGGCACCAAGATCAAGGTAATCGAGGCCGTCGCGATGGGTCTGCCGTGCGTCTGCTCGCCGCATGCCGCCCAAGGTCTAGACGCGCTGAGTGGCCTCCTTGTGGCGGACAACTCGCCATCGTTTGCCGACCTCTGCCTATCTCTCGCGAATGATCCAGGTTCTCGAGCCTTGCTTACCGAAAGGGGAAAACGGGAGATCGACGAGCATTTTTCCAGGGAAATATTCGCCGGTGCCGTCGGCAGACTGCTCCATGCCTCCCTCGCTTTACGCAAATAGCTTGCAGCCATCGTGAGTGACGGCAATAGGTTTGCGCAAAGCCGAATATGGCACGCGTTTAGTGCGTCGCGCCGAGGCTGCGATGATCTATCGGTCTACCGGAACATGGCGCTGCGCCAGCTCGCGTTCGACATCGGTCCAGTCGAGGCCGAGTTCGCCGAGCAGGACGGTGAGATGAAAGGCGAGGTCGGCGGCCTCGCGCACGGTTTCCTCGCGGTCGCCGGTGACCGCGGCGAGCGCGGTTTCGACCGCCTCTTCGCCGACCTTTTGCGCGATCCGCTTGATCCCCGCAGCGGCGAGCCGGGCGGTGTAGCTCTCGTGACGATCGGCGCTGCGGCGCTGCGCGACGATGCGGCCGAGATCGGCGGGAAAGGCGAAGCGCGTCGCCTCTTTGCCGAAACAGCTGGCGCTGCCCAGATGGCAGGTCGGCCCGGCGGGCAGCGCGGTGATGAGCAGCGCGTCGGCGTCGCAATCGGCGGCGATGCTTGCGATCGTGAGGACGTTGCCGCTGGTCTCTCCCTTCTGCCACAGCCGGCCTTGCGACCGGCTCATGAAGGTGACGAGGCCGCTGGCGAGGCTCGCGGCGAGCGCGTCGCGGTTCATATAGCCGAGCATCAGCACCGCGCGCGTCTTCGCGTGCTGGACGATCGCGGGGACGAGGCCGCCCGCCTTGTCCCAGTCGATCGTGTCCGCGTCGGGCGCGTTCAGCGCCGGATTTCGAGGCCGCATGATGCCAGATACTCCTTGAGGAAAGGGATCGCGATCCGCCCATCGTGAAAGACGCTGGCGGCGAGCGCACCGCTGGCGCCGGCGCGAAACGCGTCGCGGAAATGCTCGGGCGCGCCGGCCCCGCCCGAGGCGATGACCGGCACGTCGACCGCGGCGACGAGCGCTGCGACATGGTCGATGTCGTAACCGTCGCGCATGCCGTCGCGGCGCATGCAGTTGAGCACGATCTCACCGGCGCCGCGATCGGCGGCTTCGCGCGCCCAGGCGATCGTGTCGCGCCCCGCTGCGCGGCTCGTCGCGGCGCTGCCGGTATATTGCTGAACGCGATAGGCGCCGTCGTCGTCACGCCAGCTGTCGATGCCGAGGACGACGCACTGCCGCCCGAAATCGCGCGCGAGCGTGTCGATCAGGCCCGGGTCCTCGAGCGCGGGCGAGTTGATCGACACCTTGTCGGCGCCGGCCGCAAGGCACGCGGCGGCATGGTCGCGGGTGCGGATGCCGCCGGCGACGGCGAAGGGAATATCGATAACGCGCCCGACGCGTGCGATCCACGCGGGGTCGATCCCGCGGCCCTCCGCGCTAGCGCCGATGTCGTAGAAGACGAGCTCGTCGACGCCTTCGTGGCGATAGCGCAGCGCCAAGGCGACGATATCGCCGACGTCGCGATGGTCGCGGAACTGAACGCCCTTGACGACGCGGTCGCCGAGCACGTCGAGGCAGGCGATGATCCTAGCGGCGGGCATGCGCGATCGCCTCGCTCAGCTCGAAACGGCCTTCCCATAGCGCTTTGCCGACGATCGCGGCCGATGCGCCGGTCGCGGCGAGCGCGGGAAGATCGGCGAGCGTTGTGACCCCGCCCGATGCCTGCGCCGCCATGTCGGGCAGGCGTTCGCGGATCGCGTGCATCAGCGCTATATTGGGACCGGCCAACATGCCGTCGCGCGCGATGTCGGTGACGAGCAGGTGGCGCGCGGCGGGAATGCGCGCGGCGGCATCCCACAGGCTGAGCGCGGAGCTCTGCGTCCAGCCCGCGGTGGCGACGCGATAATCGCCGTCGGCATGGTTGACGTCGAGCGCGAGGACGATCGCGGCGGGTCCGAATTCGGCGATCATCGCGGCGACCGCCGCCGGATCGCGGACCGCCAGGCTGCCGATGACGACGCGCGCCGCGCCGACGTCGAGCAGGCGCGCGACATCGTCGCGATCGCGCACGCCGCCGGCGACCTGGACCGCGATCGCGGCGTCGCGCGCCAGCCGGCCGATCAGCTCGTGCTGCGCCGGTTGCCCCGCGCGGGCACCGTCGAGATCGACGATATGCGCCCATTGCGTGCCCGCCGCGGCGAAGCCGGCCAGCGCCTCGGCGGGATCTTGCGCATAATCGGTGCGCTCGTCGAACCGCCCTTGGCGCAGGCGGACGCAGCCGCCGTCCATGATGTCGATCGCGGGATAGATCAGCATGGCGCGGCGCCCATTCCGCGTACGAGGAAGGCGGCGAGAAACGCCGCGCCGACCGGCCCCGAGCGTTCGGGATGGAATTGCGCGGCGACGATATTGCCGCGCGCCACGACGGCGGGCACCGCCCCGCCATAATCGGTCCGGGCCAGCGTTGCCGGGCCGTCGTCACAGGCATAGGAATGCGCGAAATAAGCATAGTCGCCCTCGGCGATGCCGATGTCGGTTCCGCCGTCGGGTGCGGCGAGCGCCAGGCGGCTCCAGCCCATATGCGGCACCGGGCGCCCCGGCGCGGGGGAGAGCGGGCGCACGCTGCCCGCGATCAGGCCGAGGCCGGCGCAATCGTCCTCGGCGCAATGCTCGAACAGCAATTGCATGCCGAGGCAGATGCCGAGCAGCGGCTGGGACAGCGCGCGCAGAACCGGCGCGAGGCCGAGCGCCTCGATCCGCCGCATCGCATAGCCCGCGGCGCCGACGCCGGGCAGCACGACGCGCGGCGCGGCGCGCAGCACGGCGGGATCGGCGCTGCACCGCGTCGTCGCGCCGAGCCGCTCGAACGCGATCGCGATCGACCCGATATTGCCATAGCCGAGATCGACGATGGCAATATCGGCGGTGGCCGCCGATCGCAGCGCGGTCATAGCACGCCCTTGGTGCTCGGCACCGCGGCGGCGTCGCGCTCCTCGATCCGGATCGCCTGGCGCAGGGCGCGGCCGAGCGCCTTGAAACACGCCTCGGTCTTGTGATGGTCGTTGTCGCCGCTGACGCGCAGCTGGATCGCGGCGCCGAGGCTGTCTGCGAGCGAACGGAAGACGTGGCGCGTCATCTCGGTCGGATAGGCGCCGATATGCGAACCCGAAAATTCGCCCTCGAAACTGGCATAAGGGCGTCCCGACAGGTCGATCAGCACCTCGGCGGCGGCCTCGTCCATCGGCAGCGCAAAGCCGAAGCGGCCGATGCCGCGCCGGGGCCCAAGCGCGTCGGACAGCGCGCTGCCCAACGCGATCGCGCAATCCTCGACGCTGTGGTGCGCGTCGATCTCGTGATCGCCCTCGCACGACAGGACGAGCGAAAACCCGCCATGCGCGGCAACCTGGTCGAGCATGTGATCGAAAAAGGGCAGGCCGGTGTCGATCGCGCGGGGCTCGGCGCGGTCGAGGTCGATGGCGACCGCGATCGCGGTTTCCCTGGTCCGGCGCACCGCCTGTCCGGTGCGCGTGGCGGGCGTCGCCGCGATCCCGAACAGGCCGAGCAGCGCGGCATTGTCCTCCGGGCTGCCGATGCCGACGCGCACCGCCCCGGGAAACAGTTGCGGGCGGAAGCGAAGTGCGATGCCTGCGGCGGCGGCGCGGCGCGCCAGTGCGTCGGGGTCGGCGACGTCGAGCAGCAGGAAATTGCCGCCGCGCGCGCGGATCGAGACGACGCTCTCGGCCTTGGCGAGGCGGGCGGCAAGCTCGGCGCGGTCGGCGACAATGCGCGCGATCCGTTCGCGGTGCAGCGGCATCACCGGCGCGGCAAGCGCGGC
>Ga0100391_1000305_pt1 | contig 58318 bp, 49 predicted proteins | sample CryGeymeta201515_FD_81541 | JGI IMG/M metagenome (GOLD analysis project Ga0100391, IMG submission 81541) | Groundwater microbial communities from Crystal Geyser aquifers in Utah, USA - Crystal Geyser metaG 2015-15 | ecosystem: Environmental > Aquatic > Deep subsurface > Groundwater | place: USA...
TCAAAAAATACTATGGTGACTATTGCGGCAGGGCCCACCTCTTCCCATTCCGAACAGAGAAGTTAAGCCTGCCAGCGCCGATGATACTGCCGTAAAAGGTGGGAAAGTAGGTCGTCGCCGCCCTTTATCATTATCCCCGCTACTTGGTTTTGTAGTGGGGATTTTTGATTTATATATCTTTGGTATTTCTTATTTTTACAGCTAAATCTAAAACTTATGATAGTTATAACAGGTGCAGCAGGTTTCATTGGTAGTGTGGTGGCTGGCTTTTTGAATCAACAAAATCAACGCGATTTAATTTTAGTAGATGATTTTTCGAGAAAGGATAAATTATCAAATTATACACAAAAGGATTATACCCAATTGATCAACCGTGATGATTTTATTTCCTGGCTTGAATCGAATTATACTAATGTGGACTTTATCATTCACTTAGGTGCACGAACCGATACTTCTGAATTTGATTATTCAATCTTTGAGAAATTGAATATTTCTTATTCCAAAGCCATATTTAATGCCTGTACCCGGCATGAAATTCCTCTTATTTATGCTTCTTCTGCCGCAACCTATGGTTTGGGCGAATTTGGTTATCGAGACGATCATGAAATTGTCGGACAGTTACAACCATTAAATCCTTATGGCAGATCGAAAAATGAGTTTGATAGATGGGTATTAGACCAAAGTGAAATGCCTCCATTTTGGGCTGGATTGAAGTTTTTTAATGTTTATGGACCTAATGAATATCATAAGGGAAGGATGGCTTCAGTGATTTTTCATGCTTATAATCAAATAAATGAGAAAGGACAAGTGAAACTTTTTCGCTCTCACCGTTCTGATTTCAAGGATGGCATGCAATTGCGAGATTTTGTTTATGTGATGGATGTTGCTTCAGTTATTGATTTTCTGATGAACGAGAGACCCGCCAATGGACTTTATAATTTGGGAACTGGAAAAGCCCGTGCTTTTTATGATCTTGCCGCTGCAACATTCAGCGTCCTCGGATTAGAACCTAATATTGTTTTTATTGACACACCAGAAGATATCAGAGATAAGTACCAATACTTTACTGAAGCTGATATGTCAAAACTTATGAGAGCAGGTTATCATAAGCCATTTTACGAGCTCGAAGAGGGCGTGAGTGATTATGTGAAAAATTACTTAAAATCAGGATTGCGTTATTGATTGTTTTGTTTTTCAGCTAATTGCTTATCGAGATCGCTGAGGAAATTACGGATTTTATGAAAGGTGCTTAATAAGACGACCTTTTCTTCTACTTCATCAAATTCATTTTTAAGTACTTCTTTTGCTCCTTGAAGTGTATATCCTTTGGTCTTTACTAGATGATAAATCATATGCAGGTACCTCACGTCGCGATCGGTGAACAAGCGATTACCTTTCTTGTTTTTTCTTGGCCGTAAAACACTAAATTCTTTTTCCCAAAACCTAATCAGTGAGGTTGAGACCTGAAACATCTCGGCAACTTTTCCAATAGAATAATATACGCGCTGACTTGAAGGGGGTTTGCTCATTAGAATTAGTCCATCGATTGTGTAGGCTGAACAGATAATTCCAAAATCATTTCGTATTCTTCAGGAGTGAGGTCGTTGAAAAAGAAATGTATAGGATTTACCTTTCTTTTGTTTTTATGCACTTCATAATGTAAGTGGGGTGCTGTTGATTTGCCTGTATTTCCAACCTTTGCAATTAGCTGTCCCCTTTTAACCTTTTCTCCTTTTTTTACTTTAAAGTCGTGCAAATGGCAATATTTTGTTTGATAACCAAAACCATGATCTATTAGCAAAGTATTACCATATCCCCATTTCGATTTCGAGGCAGATATTACTTTTCCATCACCAGTGGCATATACGTCTGTTCCAACAGGCGCTGAAAAATCGACACCCTGATGGAATTTATTTACTTTATAAAAAGGATCCGTTCTAACTCCAAAATAGGACGAAATGCGCTTTAAATCAAGATTACTAACGGGTTGTATTGCAGGAATAGCACTCAGCATTTCTGCTTTATTTTTTGCCATTTCATATACTTCGTCATAAGATTTTGACTGCACATACAATTGACTTGCAACTTGATCCAGTCGATTGGAAACGTCGATAATAAGGTCGGAGTTTCTGTAGCCACTCAGATTATCGTAACGATCAACACCACCATAGCCTGCTTTCCGCACGGAATTTGAAATGGGCTCAGCCTCAAAAATCACCCGATAAATATTGTCGTCGCGTTCCTGCATCTCAGCTAGCAGCGATTCCATCGACTCGAGTCGATCTTTTAAGATTTGGTATTGAAGGTTCATGAACGAAAGTTCACGTTGTAAAATGCGTTCTTTTGGTGATCCTAAAAAGTAAAAAGCAACCACAACAATTACTAAAGCAAAAGCCGTAGTTGTTAGTACATAGGATAAAAAACGCATCAACATCTGCCGCCATCCAGGCTGATATTTTTCGTAGGATAACGTTCTATGATTGAAAATATATTTTGGATCTGCCATGTTTTTCCTTACGTAACAAAAATAATACTACTTGTAGTATGTTCAGAGAACAAAATTAATTATTTCGGCTAACTTTGCAAGCTTTATCTCAACTGCTTTTAAGCAAAAAATTGTTAATAACTATCTCATTATGAAATCATCTGAAATAAGGAAGAGTTTTCTGGAGTTTTTTCTTAAGAAACAACACACGATTGTTCCTTCAGCACCAATTGTAGTAAAAGATGATCCTACCTTGATGTTTACTAACGCAGGTATGAATCAGTTTAAGGATATTTTTCTGGGAAATGAACCCGCAAAATCAAGCAGAGTGGCTGATAGTCAGAAGTGTTTGCGGGTTTCGGGTAAGCATAACGACCTCGAAGAAGTAGGATATGATACCTACCATCACACGATGTTTGAGATGCTTGGAAACTGGTCGTTTGGTGATTATTTCAAGAAAGAGGCTATTGAATTTGCTTGGGAGTTTTTGACAGATGTAGTCAAAATTGACAAATCCAGGTTATACATTACTGTATTTGGAGGTGATGAGCAGGATGGATTAAAAATGGATCAGGAAGCATTCAATTTTTGGAAAAGCCACACTGAGGAGTCCAGGATATTATTGGGATCGAAAAAAGATAATTTTTGGGAAATGGGAGATGCCGGGCCTTGCGGGCCGTGTTCGGAGATACACGTGGATATCAGGGATGATCATGAGCGACTTGCTAAAGACGGTTCTTCACTTATAAATCAAGATCATCCCGAAGTGATAGAAATATGGAACCTGGTATTTATTGAGTTTAATCGACTTGCTGATAGTAGTTTAAAAAAACTCCCAGCCCAACATGTGGATACGGGAATGGGTTTTGAACGTCTGGCGATGGTTTTGCAAGGTAAAAAGTCGAATTACGATACAGATATTTTTCAACCTTTAATACAGGAAATTGCCAAAGTAACAAACAATACTTATGGCTACGACGGGAAAAAGGATATCGCCATGCGGGTAATTGCTGATCATCTGAGAGCTGTTAGTTTTACGATAGCTGATGGCCAGCTTCCCAGTAATACAGGAGCCGGATATGTAATCAGACGTATTTTAAGACGTGCTGTGCGTTATGGATTTACTTTTCTAAGTATTGAAGAGCCTTTTGTATATAAGTTATTGCCGGTTTTGGTTGCTCAAATGAGCGAAACTTTTCCTGAGATCAAACAGCAAAAGGAATTAGTGGCCAAGGTGATTTTTGAGGAGGAACAGGCCTTTCTGAGAACTTTATCTCAGGGCATAAAGCGTTTTGAAACATATGTGACACATCACAATAATATCAAAACAGTTGATGGAGTCTTTGCCTTTGAACTATTTGATACTTATGGTTTTCCGGTAGATTTAACAAAAATTCTTGCACGCGAAAAGGAAATGGATGTCGATATGCATGGGTTTCAAAAGCAATTGGAGGAACAGAAAAGCCGATCAAGGAATGCTGCGGCTGTTGCAGCAGGCGACTGGGTAATTGTAAATGAGAGTAATCAACCAACAAAATTTTTAGGCTACACACATCTCGTAACAGAAGCGCAGATTATTAAATACCGTGAAGTTGAATCGAAGAAGAAAAAGCATTTTGAAATCGTACTCGATCAAACACCTTTTTATGCTGAATCGGGTGGTCAGGTGGGTGATGTTGGTGTGTTAGTATCTGACTATGAGCGAATTGAAATTATCAACACGATCAAAGAAAATAACCTTATCATTCATCTGTCTGAACAACTTCCCGAAAAGCCTGAGTTGGTTTTTACAGCACAGGTAAACTCTGCGAAAAGATTGCAGACGGCCAATAATCACAGCGCCACACACCTTATGCATGCTGCATTACGCAAAGTGCTCGGCATTCATGTTGAACAAAAAGGATCACTTGTTGACCCTTATCGTTTGCGTTTTGATTTTAGCCATTTTAGTAAGATGACTAAAAATGAAATCAGAATGGTCGAACAAATTGTAAATGAGCAAATAAGAGCTAATATACCTAATGAAACCTTAGAGAGTGTGCCAATAGATGAAGCCAAACAAATGGGAGCAATGGCATTGTTTGGTGAAAAATATGGTGACAAGGTACGTGTGATTAGTTTTGACAGAGATTATTCCGTAGAGCTTTGTGGCGGAACACATGTGCAGTCAACTGGGCAGATTGGCCTGTTTAAGGTTGTTTCGGAGGGAGCAATAGCTGCTGGGGTTAGGCGTATTGAAGCCATAACCGGATCAATAGCAGAACAATTTATTAATGATCAACAAGATCAATTGGAGCAGATTAAAGAGATTGTTAAAAGCACCGGCGATATTGTTAAAGGAGTTGCACAAATTGATCAGCAACTTACAAAATACAGAAAGGAAATTGAGGACTTGCATTTGGCAAAGGCTAATTCTGATGCTAATCAGCTAATGAATAAAGCCAGGGTTTTTGATGATGTGAAATTAGTAAGCGAAAAGCTTGAAAATATTGATATGGAGCAGCTTAAAAAGATTGCATCAGCATTGAGGCAAAAAGATGATAACCTTGTTGTTGTCCTGGGAAGTGTAAGTCAGGGAAAACCGGCCTTGTGCGTGATGATTACTGAAAAGCTCTTGAATGAGAAATTGTGGAACGCATCAACTTTGGTAAGAGAAGCTGCTAAACACATCCAGGGAGGCGGTGGAGGACAGCCTACACTGGCAACTGCCGGTGGTAAAAATCCGGATGGTATTGAAGCGGCTTTGAATCATGTTGTGAAGCAATTGGGATATTAGCGCATACCTGGTTTGTAATTTGATCTGATATATTGTTGATAAGTCTATGAATAATTAGTGTTGAAAAAATGTTTCAAAAGTTTGATTATTCTTTATTTTTATGGCTTCTAAGTTATTTTGACTAATTTTGGATAGTAAAACACTAAATTACTCAGCCATCTGGACACCATGAAAAATATATTGTTTTTTTTATTGCTTGTAATTGCAAATCAACTTGTTGGTCAACAAGAAGTTGATGAGTATGAGTTACAAAATTTCTCTATTCTTAGTCCGGTGCAGTCTGAGATTAAACAGGCTCGCGGTTGGTCGCTGCAAGACAATGGTAAGTGGGCTTATAGCGAAAATAGAATACCCTATACCGACAGCCGCACCAATACTACGCGTCAACCTGCAGTAGATGCACTTGGGCTTGATAATTTCACAGAAATCGAACTTAGAAAAATTATGATTGGCGATGATCAATACAATGTTTTGATCAAAAAGTATAAAGATGGTGAGTACGAGTTTGAATATTTGGCAAAAGGTTGGAAAAGCTACAATTCATTAGATGTTTATGTATTTCGTAGTGAAAAACTCTTCGAAATGCTTCCGGAGGAAACACCTTTTAATACTATGTATTTAGTTGATTTGGAGTGTTTTTACGTGGGTTCTATAAAAAATTATGAGAAAACGGTAGTTTCAAGTCGTAATCTGAGACTTGCAAATTATGCCACCGGAGCTGTTGAATCTTTTCCCAGTAGTAAATCCGGTTCATATGAGGATTTAATTATTCGCAGGATTCAGGATGTAAAATCCGGAAAAATTGTGAATGACGGAAATTTACTTTTCGCTGTATATCCAATTAAATCAGGTGAGAAGGAAGTGGTACGTTTTAAGCTTGTTAGGACTTACCGCAATGATAATTTGATAAAAATTCAGACTTCACCAGATAATTGGCCAAATTTATTTGACCATTATTTTTATGAGGTGCCTTTTAATACTTATCGCAGTTTTGTTGAGGATTCGCGCTCTTATTTTGTTCCGATTGATAAAGCCCCATCAGCATACACTTCACATTATAACTGGGGCGTACTTCGGTATCAGATTGGAGATTATTTGGGTGCTAACGAGGCGTTTTACAAAGCATTGGAAGAAAATCCAAACTCAGAAGATTTCATGCTTTATGCATATCTTGGTAATTCATTAAGTAAATCAGGATTGTATCGAGATGCTATAGTCTATTTTGATAAAGCAATTGATTTAAAGCCTACTAAGGTAATGGATTATTCCAACTGGGTAAAGAATTACTTCAACAGGGGAGTAGCTAAGTATTATATTGAACAAACCGAAGATGCCTGTTTTGATTGGAAAAAATCGTACGATCTGGGATATGGCAGTGCCAGCGAATACCTGAATGAATATTGTGGCCGACAATATGTCAAATAGCAAAGTAATGAATGATATTAAAAAAGCTTTTCTGTTTCTTACTTTGCTGACCTTTTTTTTTGTGTTTGACATCAAAGCACAGCAAACAAATGTATTTGAATACCCGGCACCAGGATGGGAGCTTGGCGCTCAGCTGGGATTTGGACAATATTATGGAGACATTAGTCAAAAATCCTATTTTCAAAAATTTTCTGGTGAAACGAAATTTTCCGTACAGCTGATTGCACGCCGGCATTTTGATGAGCAGTTCGGACTTGGCTTTAGCTTGCATAGATCAGGATTGCGCGCCGTTAAAGATAATTTTTCGGATGGTACTCCTGCAAATCTGGATTATAGTGGACGTATTTTTGAAATTGGTGTGCATGGTTACCTCAATCTTTCTAATTTGTTTTGGGGTTATAAGGCTCGCCGAGTGAATGTGTATGCCACACTTGGCCTGCATTATGGCGATTGGAAAGGAATCTTGAGGGACAGTCAAACCCAAAATATTATTTTTGAGGAAGGCCTCAATATTGCAGGGCTTACTTATAAGTCAGGTGGAATGGTTGTTCCAGCTACACTCGGTCTCAAGTATCTTATTTCGAGAAATCTTAGCCTTGATTTTAATGGTTCAATCCACACAGTGTTATCAGATGACCTGGATTATTATGCTGATGGTTTTAAGCAGGATATCTTGTTATTTACTCATGTTGGCATTTCATATCATTTTGGTGGAGGAAGAACGAAGGCACGTCCAATCAGAATTGGTCAGGAATTGGCTGGTCCTGTTGAAGTGATTGATTATGATCGTTATGAGGTAAAAAAAGATGAGCATGTTGAGTCCGCAGTCTTACCGGTGATTGAGATGGAGAAAGCACCAGCACCTCAACAAAAGACATTCGAATTCAGGGTTCAAGTTTTAGCAAAACGCGAAAAAATAGAACACATCAGTCGGGTTTTTCCTAATGTAAACTTTGACTTTCCAGTTGTCGTAAATAATTACCAGGGGATACATCGTTATTCAACTGGTAGCTTTTCGAGTTTTAATGATGCACAGGCTTATGCCAATAAAATGTGTAGTCGGGGTATTCATGATGCTTTTGTGGTTGCTTATCGCAATGATGTAAGGATTCCTATTACTGCTGAGATGAAGAAATAAAACAATTATTCATGCTATTGCAGTTAGTCAAATAAGTTTCGGGGTACACTATGAATATAGCAGGAATTATGAGGTTATTTTTTCTTTTTATTTCAGTGTTTTTTCTGCAACAGCAGCTTCTTTTTTGTCAATCAATCAATTACCAGCATCCAGACCCATTGGTCTATAAATTAGTTTCGACTGATCGCCGGCCTGTATATGATGATCAAAAATATCCCTTAGCGGTTGGATATACAAAAACAGTTCATTTGAATACTGCGTCAGGCCAGGGATGGTGGCAAGTTAAAAATTCAGAGTTGAAGCAATGGCAGTTGATCGTTCAAAATGAAACCGGTTTGCCCGTGATATTTTATTTTGATCAATCAGGTTTTAGTAAAGCAGATGCTCACTTAAAGGCAGCGCTATCTCAAAACTCACAACAAGTTTCACATAGCATAAATGTTAACGATAGTATTTCACTGGTTTTAGGCCCCTTTTCGGCTGATGAAATAATTCTTGAATTGATGGTGAATCAGGCTGATGATATTTATTTGTCATTACGAGAAATTGGGGTTTTAACCAAAGATGTCAATGGCTTTGGAACCTCTGGCAATTGCGAAGTGAATGTGAATTGTTCCGAAGGGGCTTTTTTATCAAATCAAAAACAAGGTGTGGCGCGTGTTCTTGTTAAGCAGGGTTCTGGATTATTTTATTGCAGCGGAAGTTTGATCAACAACACCAGACGAGATTTTGCACCGCTTTTTTTAACAGCAAAACACTGTGGTGAATATGCTACTGAAGCAGATTATGCTCAATGGGTTTTCGCCTTTAATTATGAATCGGGAGGGTGCGAAAACCCTGTTGTAGCACCTGATTTTCAAACTTTAACAGGAGCCAGATTATTAGCTCGTTCAGCAGATGATGAAAACTCCGATTCCGATTTTAAACTGTTAGCATTGCTTCAGGAAGTCCCTCAATATTTTCGTCCTTTCTTCAATGGCTGGAGCCGAGAAAATCTGGCAAGTGTTCGTGGACATGCTATACATCATCCTGATGGCGACATTAAAAAAGTGTCCACTTATTTTAATCCTATTGTTTCATCAACTTATGGCGGGAATAGCAGTGATCCGGAAGCACCATACTGGCGGGTAATATGGGATGAAACAGAAAATGGTCATGGTGTCACAGAAGGAGGATCTTCTGGTTCTCCACTTTTTGATGAAAATGGATTGATAATCGGGGCTTTAACGGGAGGCCTGTCAGATTGTGATAACCTCAACCAGCCGGATTATTTTGGAAAGTTTTATTTTTCGTGGGATAAAAATGGAAGCACTGTTGACGAGCAACTGGCGCCCTGGCTCGACCCGGATCAAACCGGCTTGATGCGTCTCTCAGGTCTCGGATATGATCAGGACATTATAAGCGCATTTTTTACGGCACAATCCCATGCTATTATTGCCGGACAAGAAGTTTCTTTTACGAATCTTTCATCCGGAAATATTTTAAATTTTGAATGGTATTTTGAAGGGGGCGAGCCTGAAACATTTAACCAAAAAGATCCAGAACCTATTTCCTATCCAGAATCCGGCACATATGACGTGCAATTGATTGTTTCGAATGAAATGGAAAGTGATACATTGCGGCTAGCTGATTATATCAGGGTTTCAAACAGTGTTTATCCTAATCCTGCAAAGGATGCTTTTACCTTGGATTTCGGTAAAAACTTTCCTGAAAATATCAGCCTTAAATTGTTTGACCTCAGAGGCAGAAGTATTGAGTTTTCAACTGAAATGTTGGATAATAAATTGTTAATCAGGCCGTATAATCTTAGAGAGGAATTACATTTCCTTCATGTAATTGCTGACGATGAGCTGTTTGTGTATAAGGTAATTCTTACATTATAATTGCTTCAATCTATTTCTCTGGAAGCGGTATAGGATCGCCATTTTTCAATTAGATTTGACATATCGGCTGGAAGCTCACTTTCAAAAAATAAGTGTTTGCCGCTCGTAGGATGTTTAAAACCAAGCGATTTTGCATGCAGAGCGTGCCTTGGCAGAATTTTAAAACAGTTTTCGATAAATTGTTTATATTTCGTGAACGATGTCCCTTTCAAAATTTTATCTCCACCATACCAGGTATCGTTAAAAAGTGGATGGCCACTATGCCGCATATGTGCTCTGATTTGATGCGTTCGGCCTGTTTCCAGCTGACATTCAACGAGGGTGACATATCCAAAATGCTCTAAAATGCGATAATGCGTAATAGCCTCTTTGCCATATTTTCCATCAGGGAAAACATCCATTACTTTTCTATTTTTTAAGCTGCGCCCAATATGACCAGTGATGGTACCTTTTTCTTCATTGGGAGTGCCCCAGATGATAGCCTGATATTTACGTTCGATGGTATGTTCAAAAAACTGCCGCGCCAAAATAGCTTGTGCCAGCTCGTTTTTGGCTATAATTAGCAAGCCGGTCGTATCTTTGTCGATACGATGCGCCAGGTATCCAAATCCATTTTCGATCAGCTGATCTGTTTGCTTAAAATAATGAGCCAGCGCGTTGAGCAAAGTGCCGGAATAATTACCATGCCCTGGATGCACGACAAGATTGTCCTGTTTGTTAATTACAATTACATCTTTGTCTTCGTAAACAATTTGAAGTGGGATTTCTTCTGGCGTTATTTCAATTTCTCGGGGAGGATAAGAAAAAACCACGGTCACCACATCTTCAGGCCTTACCTTGTAGTTTTGCTTAACTGCTGATCCATTTACGTGAATATTTCCGGCTTTGGCGGTTTGCTGGATTTTGTTTCTTGAAACATTTTCTATCCTGTTTAGCAAAAACTTATCTATTCTCAGTAAGGTCTGGCCTTTATCAGCAACAATTTTGAAATGCTCATAAAGCTCATTGTTTTCATCAAGTTGCTCAGAGCTGTTTTCGTCGGCAATAGTATAATTCATATTTAGGGTATAATCACTAATTTTTGCGTGGCAATATGACGATTTTGATGTATAATCCTCACGAAATAAATGCCTTTGCTAAATTGTGAGAGTGAAACTTGATCTTGCCAGTTTTGTTGGTGTACCAAGCGGGATGTCAAATCAAAAAACTGAATTTTGGTCTGATCATTTGGAGTGAAACCGTTAACACTTAACCTGACAGAATTTTGTGCCGGGTTTGGATAACACATCAGGCTGTGTGTTTGGGGTGAAGTGAACTCTGGTGTTTCTACAAAATAGGACGATCCTACCACCGGCCGCAACAATATTGATCCGGGGATTAAACTGTTTCTCCATTGGTTATCAGAGCGATAAAAGTTATATTGACTGTTATCCAAGGCAGCATCAAAGCCAATATTAATGCTTCCCATTTCTTCTTGCATCAATCCTACATAAAAGATACCATTCAAAATTATGGGATCAGGGAACTCGTAAAAATGAAATTCGTAGAGATTTTCGTTCCATTGTGGCCGCTGGCGCACTAATCGGTATATTTCTTCGCCTGGCATGCCATTGTTATCTTTCCAAACAACAATGTCAAAGAATTTATTATTGGTGTTGTTCAAGGTTCTGTTAAATAGCATTTGAATACCTTTTAAAGTATCCGGCACAACCATTCTGAACTGCACTGCCATATGCGCTCCGGCAGGTTCCAGGCCATAGCCCAATTCAGGAGTGCCATCATCGTAAGCGAAATAATTATAAAAACCTTGGTGGTAAGTTATTGAGTCAACCAGAGGCGGCTGCAGGGTTGAATCGCTGATATAATGTGTGATTGAGAACGAAGTGGAATCTCTGTCAAAATCAAGTGAAAAAAGTGATTGAACGGGAGGACATGCATGTGCTGCTCCACAACCCGTTTGGCAGGTTTGAAATCCGGTTGTTATAAATGGGTCCAGATTACAGTTGCCACCGTTATAGGAAAAGAACTGATTGCCAGCATTTTGATTTACATGATAGCTGTAAGTAGTGTTATGGGTAATACTGTCAAGGTTAGTAATAAACATTTCAAAAGTTGGCTTAACAGCATTTGTAGGATCCGAACGGTATTGTTTGTAAGGCATTGCCTGATACCTCCTGAGAAAAGAAGGTGCCCGCTCCGAAAAGCTTAACAGGGGATAAGTGGAATCAGCAAAATCACGGTTGTAATCGAGCCTGATCAAATCAAGATTCCATTGATCAACATTACTCCTGTTAGCAGACAATGTGTTATCAGAAATACTGCCGTAGTTGTAAAACCTGAATTGAAACCTGTTGCTAAAATAGGAAGTATCCAAAACGGGAATTAAAACTTGTTTGAAATAGGAGTCATTGAAAAAATAGAATGAATCAAGTGACATGCCTGGTGATGCCCATATGGTTTCCCAATTAACGGCAGGTTTAAAAACTGAATCACAGGGAATTGTGATTTGGTCTCCCCAAGATAAAATGCGATTGCTAATCCAGAAAAGATTGGTGTCGCATCCAATAGGAGCAAAAAGCGTGTCGAGTGGAAAAATGGAATCAATATTGTTAGCTAAAAGATAATCATCGACCCAAACTGTTGTAGAATCCATGAAATCAAATTCCATTTCGCCGCTTGGATATCCAAATTGGAGTACAAGACTATCATGTTCTTCTGGTTTATCACCCCGTCCTTGTGGTTGATAGTAGAAACTGAAATACACTGAATCAGCCGGGGTCAGTTGTCTTTGTTCTGGTTCGAAAATTGAATCGAGACGAATTAATGCAGATTGCAGCACATCAGCAATAAAAGGTCTTGTTGAGGCATTTTCGTAAACTTTACCATGGCTGTCTAAAACGTCAAATGTAGCAGCTTGTCGATTTGGCGGTAAAAATGGAAAATCAGCATTAACAAATACTGCATTATTCGGCCAAATTAAATTGTTGGTGTTGACTTTTGATTTTGAAAAATCTTCAAAAAAAGGAAGATTCAACACCATTTCTTCAGCTGTATTTTTGGTGGAGGATTGTTCTTCTTGATTTTGATAGGCAGGATGAACAGAAAGTCCGTTAACAAACTCCTGAGCATAAAGGCTGAAAGTTGCTTGAAGGCCTGCAAAGAAAAGTATAAGTATAATGGAAAAATTTTTAGCTGTCATCGTTCCTCAAAATGATATATTTCGTTGATTATACGCATCAGACTGTCACGGCTAATACTATCGGATTGCATTTGTAGGATAAGATCTTCATAATCAATTATTTTTTCTGATCGGAACCATACATCAACCGATTTACCCAAAGGAGCATAGCTTCCGGGTAAAGATGATGGTGATGTGCGAAACACCCTGGAATTAGCAGTGTCCTGATCTAAAAAATAAAATTCGCCTGTATTTAATCCTGCTCTTAGCAATGCTGGTTTAACCTGTGCTGGCAGCATTCCAGTCAAAAAGGGCATTGGGGTTAAAGTGTCTCTTGAGTTACCGTTTCCAAGGATTAGGTCAATCGATTGTCCTTTAAAAAGTATTGTGCCCGGTTCGATGACTTCATTCAGGTATTGCTGTTCAATAACGGCATTTTTCGCAAAGTGATCGATATAAAGTAATTGATTCAAACCCAATCCTTCTTTTTCGAGTAGCACCATTGCCTGTCGCAGGGATAAATTTCTCAGGTTTGGCATAACGACTTGTTCGGGCATCATGGCAACAATTACGTAATAAATATTACGTCCTGATTTTACCTTTGAGCCAGGTAATGGATTTTGTTGTACGATGGCGCCTTTAGGCAAATCTTTAACATAAACGCTGTCGAGTAATACAAAGTTGAAAAGATCTTTGTATTGATTGATAACAAATTTCGATGCTTGCCCTGTAAAGTCTGGTACAATATAAACTTCTCCATGCCGAGTGTAGGAGTCGAGCGAACGAAAGACTACCCACACTATTAATAAACTTAACAGGATAATAATTGCAAGGTGCAGATAGAATTTCTTTTTAAAAAGAAAACCGAAAGCCTTCATTTTTTTATAATTTAGCCCAACTAAGCGGCGAATTGTTTAAAAAACTCCAACAGCCTGTTTTTATTGTCTGTTGGCGGCAAAGATAGGCAATTTATTGTTGCTTTTGCTTTGGTATCCAATTGGGAAAAATCATGTAATAAGATAATGATTATGAAAAATATAGCAATTGTTTGTGGAGGTGATTCCGGAGAGTTTGAAGTCTCCATGAATAGTGGAAAAGTTGTTTTGAATCATTTGGATAAACAAAAGTACAATGGCTTTCTTGTGCGCATCACGAAGCAAAATTGGGTAGTTTTATTAGCAGATGGTAAGCAGGAAGCCGTTGATAAAAATGATTTCAGTTTTAACTATCAGCAAAGCAAGATTACATTTGATGCGGTATTTAATGCAATTCATGGAAGCCCTGGCGAAAATGGAATTTTAAATGGATATTTTGACTTACTCGCAATTCCTTATACTTCTTCAGGACTTACAACTTCGGCACTTACTTTTCACAAAGATTTTTGTAAAAGGGTGGTGCAATCGCATGGTTTTAGGGTGGCACAATCGGTTTTAATTAATAAAGGTGAACGCTTTAACGCAAGCGAGATCATTGATTTTCTTGGCGGTCTGCCAGTATTTGTGAAACCAAATAATGGTGGATCAAGTGTTGGCATTTCAAAAGTTAAGGCCGAAGAGGATTTTTATGAGGCAATAGCAAAAGCATTAAAAGAAGATCGACAGGCTTTGGTTGAAGCTTTTATTCAGGGGCGTGAGATTGCTTGCGGTGTGATGGAAGTAAAGGGCAGATTGACCGTTTTACCATTGACAGAAATTGTAAGCAAAAATGAGTTTTTTGACTATGAAGCCAAATATACCAAAGGAATGGCTGCTGAAATTACGCCTGCTCCCATTTCGGAAGATGATGAGCTGTGGATAAAAACCACTGCTGCACAGCTGTACCCTATCCTGGAGTGCAAAGGGTTTGTTCGATTCGACTTTATACTTACTAAAGATGAACTCTATTTTATTGAGGTTAATATCATTCCCGGTATTTCGGAGGCCAGCATCTTGCCTCAGCAGGCCGAATTTATGGGAATGAGTCTGTCGAAATTATTTGATATGGCACTGGAGAATATCCTCTCTTGATTCTTAAAGCTTTTGAATAAAATCGATTAGGTTTTGGGTTGCGACTGCCCGGTGACTGATTTTGTGTTTCCATTCAGCGGGCATCTCTGCAAAACTTTGCTGATAACCATCGGGCATAAAAACGGGATCGTAGCCAAAACCTCCTTCTCCAGTGGTGTGCGTCATGATTTGTCCATAAATTTTACCCTCAAACAAATGCAGTTTATTCTCCCACAACAGTGCAATTGCAGTTTTAAAACAGGCTTTTCTGTTTGGCTGATTTTTCATTTCGGCAAGCAATTTTTTCACATTATCGCCATAAGTAGCTTTAATACCGGCATAGCGAGCTGAATATACCCCTGGCTCGCCATTTAAGGCTTCAACGTCGAGTCCGGTATCATCTGCAAAGCAATTTTCGTTATATAAATCAAAAATAAAACGTGCTTTTTGAATGGCATTTTCTGCGATAGTCGGGGAGGTCTCTGGAATTTCGCCTGAAAAGTTAATGTCTTTCAAACTGAGAAGTTGCACGTGATTGCCGATAATCGTGTTGATTTCTTCAAGTTTGTGCTTGTTGTTGGTAGCAAAAATGAGTTTTTTCATCGCGTATATTTAAAAAGAAAGCCGGCCACAGCAGTATTTTGATTGCTGTAGCCGGCTTTAAAAGAAGTTTTTAGGGTAAACGAACAGCCTCGTAGTCAGCAACGTTTACTTTTGGAATGCGGGCATTGTATTTTTTATTGATAGCATCAATAAAGGTATTAGCAGCCAGTGCATTACCCTGTGGAGTAAGGTGAACGCCATCTGTAGAAAAGGCATTACCGGTTACAAAATCAGCAGTAAATAAAACACCATCCATTTTAATGCCGGTGCTTGCACCCTGATTTAAAACTTTATTCATATCAACCAGAGCTAAATCATGGTTTTGTGCAGCATTAGCAATAACCTGATTGTATGCTGATACAGTACTTTCAATTGCTGATTTTTCATCACTGGTAAGTATAAATTGACCAGGAACTGGTTTTTGGCTTCCCCAGAAACCGCACTTAAGCGAATCTTGCGGAATAGAAAGCAATACCAGTTCATCAGCTTCAATTTGTCTGATACGCAACATTTCATAGCCGGGAGGAGTTTGAATTGTTGGATCCTGAATTACCATGGGATTTGCACCTAACGAGAAGTTGATCCTGTAGGGTAATCCAAATTGTTCCATTGCACCATTATATTGTGCATAACCTGCATTGAGCTGGTCAACCAATGCTTGATCCTGCAGCACAATTGGGTTGTAGGGGACTGTTGTAAAGTAAGGAATATCAGTAATATCCGGGATATTGGCAATCGCCCCGCCTGTGGCAGATGCTTTAAAAGTCATAATAATAGCTTCGAGGCTGGCAGCAAATCCAAATCCAGGATCTCCTTCAACAGGTGTGATGGCATCGGCAGCTCCTCCGGCGATTGCATAGCTTAATACATCGTTATTGCCAATCCAAAGCGTGAAGAAAGTTGGTTGCACGATTCCAATTTCATTGATTACGGCATTAGCCGGGTTACTGGCAAAACGTCCGTAAAAAGGATTCAGGCTGGCATAGCCGGGTGCAAGCAGGTGTGTAATCTTTGCGCCAGGAACTCCGATATTATGGAAAGGTCCTTCGGCAGCAACACTCGTGCCAAGTAAAACAGCAAGTTCTTGTTGTGTTGCATTTGGATTAGCAGGAACTGGTGCCAGGGAAGTATTCCCCAAACAATCCTGAGCAAAACCCATCACAAATTTAGTTCTGAGTGTTTGGCCCTGAGTTCCAACACCATCTTCTGAATTGATAAAAGGAATTTTGAAAGCTCCTTGACGGCCAACTGATTCGAACTGTTTGGCAAGCATAGCTGTGTATGAGTTTTCCTGTCCCGAACGGAACAAGGCTCCATCGCTAAAGCCGGCAGTGAGCGAATTGCCTGCTGACATATACACAGAGAAATCAGCATTTCCCTTTGTAGGTTCAAATTCATTTATTTCAGGTTGACAGGCCCATAGGGAAACTGAAGCAACCAATACAAATAATATTCTAAGTTTCATAATATCAAATTTTTAGGTTTAGAAACGATAGGATACACCGATTCCTGGAATGTACGCTGCTGTTTTATATGTACCTCCAAACTGTTCAGGTTCGTAAGTTTTGTCGGCTTGCAGTCCGCTAATCTGAAGATAAGAGAGGTCAATGCTCAGATTTTCGGTTGGCGTAATGCTTAGACCCAAAGTAAAGGCAACATTATCAAGGCTTACCGTTTCGGGAGTGAAGTATTTTTCGTTGGTTGGACTTGGATCGTAATATCCGCCAACACGAAAAGTTAGCATGTCATTAAACACATATTCTGCCCCTATTCGGGGGATAAATGTATTTTTGTAGTCTCTTGTATTAACTGAATTCAGCAGCTCGCCTTGTTGTTCAAACTTGAATTCCAGTTCTTTATAAGTTCCCCACAAAACATAATTGATTTCAGCTGATACAAGCAGTTTTGCTGTTGCCTGATAGGATACACCAAAATCAAGGTTGGCGGGCATTGGCAATGCGGCATCAAATTTGTTTGATGCAGGGATACTTGCTCCAACAGCAGTTGGTACATTAAAAGTAGCATCTCCACCTGAGATTTCCATAACAACTTCTGAGCGGTAATTTAAACCAAAAGAAAGTTCATCACTCGCCTGAAAGTACAAGCCAGCATTAAAGCCGATATTTGATGTACTACCTTCCAGGTTTACATAACTATCAGCCCCATAATTTAAACCTTTTTGAAGCTCAACTTTTCCTGTGGCATAAACCAATCCGGCACCAATACCGATTTTGTCAGTGATTTTGTAAGCAACAGTTGGCTGAAAAAAGATAGCTTGTAAGGCAATATTCTGGATAAGCAAGCGTCCGGCCCAGCTGTCTTCCCACGTGGATGAACTTCCATAAGGAGTGTAAATGGCTAATCCGACTGCCCATTTCTCGTTGATTTTTCCAGCACCATAAACATAAAATGGAGTACTCATGCTGTTGTCTGTTTCAGCTGTGATATCGGATTCAAATTTTTGGAAGCTGATTCGGGAAATAATTCCACTGGCACCCAAAGAGAAATCTGTTTTGGTTTGCATCATTGCCAAAGCTCCCGGGTTATAAAACATAGAAGATGCTCCCATTTGCAAGGCTGTTCCTGTAAGACCCATCCCTGTACTTCTGTTACTTTGCAGGCGCACCTGATAACCGCCGGCATGAAGAGCAATAAAACTCATCGCCAGCAATGTTGTTAGAATAAACTGTTTACGCATAGATTTGTTTTTTAATTAAACCGACGCAAGGTACAAAATTTTTAATTGGGTAATTCTGTATCGTTTTACCTTATAAAATTCATTAGGAGTTGAGTTGCCAATTAACAGGAAGGAATCCGATATTTTGCAAATAGTGATTAGCGGCTGAGAAATGTTTGCAGCCAAAGAAACCACGGGATGCTGACAGGGGTGATGGATGAACTGTTTTGAGAATCAAATGTTTGGATGAATTAATCAGTTTTTCTTTGCTGATGGCATGCTTGCCCCATAGCATAAAAACTACGCCTGCCCGATAGTCAGAAACAGCTTTTATAGCCGCATCAGTAAAGTTTTCCCAACCTTTTCCAGCATGTGAGGCCGCCTCCGCCGATCGCACTGTAAGTGATGTATTTATAAGTAGCACACCCTCTTTGGCCCATTTTTCCAGATTACCACTTTTTGAAGGTAAAATGCCAAGGTCAGAATATAATTCTTTATATATATTTGCCAGGCTTGGAGGAGGTTTAACGCCGTCTGGAACTGAAAAAGCCAGTCCATGAGCTTGTCCGGAACCATGATAAGGATCTTGGCCTACAATCACAACTTTTACAGCTGGCAGGGGTGTTTTATTAAAGGCGTTAAAAATAAGCTTTGCAGGAGGAAATATCGTATGATGCTTCATCTCTTCCTGCAGAAAGCTTTTAAGCGCTTTGAAATAGGGTGCTTCAAATTCAGCTTTTAGTACCTTGTACCAACTGGCTTCAATTTCTGGCTTGGCCGGCATTTGTTTTGTGTTTTGAACAATATTAAGCTTCGTTTTTTGTTCTTAGAAAGATTATATGTTACTTTGTAACAAATTTTTTAATGGATAACTTAACTTTCTGCTAAGGTATGAAAAAAATTGCTGTTTTAATTTTATTTGTTTTTGCAGTATCACTGGCAGCTACCTCTTGCAAATCAACCAGCAAATGTGCTGCATATGGTGAATCGCATAAATATCAGCGCGAAACACGTTATTGATAGCCCGGGAAACTTTGCCCGTTGGCCGCTGTTTTTAAATCATTTACTATGCAGCAGGCTTCATCATTTGTATTAATTTTTCTTCTGTTTGTGTCAGGAGTTGCCTTTGGGCAGAATATCCCGGTTGAAGACTTTGGAGATGTGTCTGAGCAAATTATTTATAATCGTGAGCGAACTGCCAATATAACAGCACACAACCTTGGATTTGGATTGAGTTACAGGCCGGGTAAAAATAAAACAGCCTTTACAACAACCATCTTGAATTTTGAATTGATCACCGTTAAATCACTCAAGCAGGTAAAGATTATCAATCCATATTATAATAATTCAAAGCGGTATGTTTATGGAAAGCTCAACGACGTCTTTATGCTTCGTGGTGGTTATGGGGTGAAAAAATTGCTTAATCAAAAGCCTTACTGGGGAGGAATTGAATTACGTTGGCTGATTGAAGGCGGCGCCAGTCTTGCCTTTCAGAAACCATACTATTATTTTGTGATAAACATTGAACAGGGTATTAATGGCAGCCTTGTTATTGAAACCAAACGATACGATGAAGGTACCACAAGTACTGATGACATATATGGCAGAGCTCCTTTTACTAAAGGTCTTGGCGAGCTTACTATCCGGCCGGGGATTTATTTCAAATCTGGGTTAAATTTCGAGTTTGGTTATGTTAAAACCAATATAAAAGCTTTAGAAGTAGGTGGTGCAGTCGAATTTTTTCCACAAGGGGTATCCATAATGGCGGATAATAGAAATCAAAACTTCTTTTTAACCTTTTATATCAGTTTTGGATTCGGGAAGCGATTCAATGTTTTTTAGGCCTTTCTTGATCGACTTTTCGATAGATTCATTTTCGCTAATCACTTATTGCTATGTAAAAAAAAAACACCTGATGAATTGATCAACAGGTGTTTTAGAATTATTGTAATAAAAAGTTTATTCAATAATCAGCCTTTGTGTAAAGGCATTATTACCATTGATTAGCTTTACAAAATAAAGCCCGGTTTTAAAATTGTCTAACTGAATTGTTACCAGCTGTTTGTCTGCACCAAAGCTAACGTCTTGTGCGTAAACTTTACTGCCGATAATATTATATATTTCAAGTTTTGCCTTTTGTCCTGTAATAACTTCAGTTTTTAACTGGAAATAATCGTTAGCTGGATTAGGATAAATAGTAAATGCTTGTTGCATTTGTTCATCAATCGAAGTTTCGTTTGCGGTAGTAAAACTCCATGTCGCACTCCAGAAAGTGGTATCCAGTCCTTGAATAGCTTTAACACGCCAGTAATAAGTTTCGAGTGGATCGAGCATAAATGCATGCTGCCAAAAGTTTTCATCAACGAATTCAAGTTCACCATTAGTAAACTCAGGTGTATGGTCTAAGGCAACCACATATTTTTCTGCTCCGTGTATTTCATTCCAGCTCAAGCGTGGAAGCCTGATTACATCAGTTGCATTATTTGCTGGAGCTGTTAAAGTTACAGTACTAATTGTAGTGAACTTAAATGCAGGTGACCATTCAGATACTCCACCGGCATGGCGGGCATTTGTTCTCCAAAAATAATCCTGGCCAAAAATTAAACCTGAAATTGTATAGCTGGTTTCGTTTGTTTCAAAGAGCAACGGATTTGTGAAGTCTTCGGTCATCGACACCTGAAGTCCATAACGTGCAACACCGCTTATCGCATCCCATGTTAGTGTAGGATCAAGTATGATGTTAGTGGCATTATCTGATGGTGTGTCCAACTCAGGATAAGCAATTACACTAAATGCACCTGCTGATGACCATTCAGAAGTAGATGTGGCATGTTTGGCTCTCATGCGGAAATAATGATTTTTTCCAAAAATGAGGTTGTTCAATTGAAATTCAACTACATCACTTCCAACAGAATAGCTTTTCAAGTAGTCGCTGTTAAATCCATCTCCCTGATAGGAGATAACAATACCATCATTACCGACAAGGTATCCGCTGTTTTCGTCATAGAGATGCATGCCGCTTAGATCAGTTCCTGTACCGCTGGCCGAAAGTTGCCATGCTGTTCCATCGAAAGCAGCTAAAGATCCGTTACGGCCAACCATATAGCCTGTTTCTGTATCCAAAAAGTAAACATCTCTCCAGTCCCTATTGCCAACCGTTTGTTCTGTCCATTCTGATCCATCGAAGCTATACATGCGGCCACCTTTTGCTGCTCCCCATATGTTATCTGGTGCAAGCATCCAAACTCCAAGCATATCTCTGCTTCCTGCTGAATAGTCAGTCCAGCTGGTGCCATCAAAAATTGAACTTGATGCTGAAGCTCCTGATACCACAATGTTTTCACTATCGATTCCATGCACTGCGAAAAGATGACCAGTAAGTCCCACATCAATCGGATTCCAATTAGATCCATCGAAATGAAGTGCTGTTCCGGAGTTTCCAACAGCATAGCCGTCATTTTCAGAAACAAAGAATAAACCATTCAAGTCTTCTGTAGTTCCTGAAACAGCTTCATTCCACGTACTTCCATCATAGCTAAGCAGAATACCATCAACGCCACAAATCCAGCCTGTAGTTGCAGAGGTAAAGTAAACGTCCAACAAATCAACTTCAGCAATGCTATTGAAACTTGTCCAAACTCCATTTTCTCTTTTTAAAATGGTTCCTCCGGCGCCAACAGCCCAGGCTGTTGTTTCATCAATTTCGAAAACATCAAAGAGATCTTCGCTTTGTCCGGAATTTTCAATACGCCAACTATATGCTGTGTCCACTTCAATATCATATCCCGTTATGCCTGTGATTTCATTCCATTTTAACAAGGCATCCGGGTTTTGAACAGAGGCATTTGCCGGTGCTGTTAAAGTAACTGTTTTCACAATGGAAAAAGACCATGGATCTGACCAGTCAGAAGTAGCAATACCATCATTGGCTCTTACACGCCAGTAATAAGTTTTGTTGAAACCAAGCTCCGACATTTCATAGGCAGTAACGTTTGTTTGTGGAAACGAAATCGGATTAGAGAAGGTTTCATCTTCTGAGAGCTGAACTTCGTAAGTTACTATAGTGCCTTGGCCTGCAACGGCATTCCAGTCGAGCAATGCGTTTGGCATTTGATCAATGGCTCCATTTTCCGGAGCTTTCATCTCTGGTGTGTAAATACGCTCCTGTGCAGAAAGTTGAAATCCAAATAAGAGCACTATGATTAAAACGGATAAAAATCTTTTCATTGTATACTTGATTTTGAGGTCAATATTCAATTAATATACGAAGAATTTGAGGGCTTTATAAGCATTCCCGCTGTTTAGCCTTAAAATGTAGGCGCCACGTTTGAGTTCATCAAGATTCAGGTTTATCTGATAATCTCCCTGATTGTGGTTGCCAAGATCTTGCGATAGTATCAGTTTTCCGGAAAGGTCGAACACCTGATAGGATACATCTGCATTTTGGAATACTTCAAATTTCAATGTAGTAAGGTTTCTTACCGGATTGGGGTACATAGAAACTACGGGCTCATTTGATTTAGGCACAATGAATGGGTTTTCTTCAACTCCTACAGGCTTTCTGAAGTTGTTGCACCTGTAGAAACCTCTTCCAAAAGTAGCTGCATAAATGATGCCGTAATTATTTGTTCCGGGATAATGTAATACAGTGGTATCGATATTGATTAGCTGAACAGTATCGGCTGCCTTATTAATCCATTGCTGCTTGAGATCAAATACGGGAACATTGCCCATTTCACCCTGATCGGCAACCCAATTGGGACTACTGCTAAATATGTCATCGGTAATAAATATTCCGTGCTCAGTACCTAACATTGCTTTTTCAGGATTGCTCATTTCAATTATGGATGAATAGACCGGCATTTTTGGTAAGTTGCCTTGTTTGCTTACAAAAGTAGGTTCAGCATCCAATGCATTGGTAGTCATGATGACATACTGATCATTGCCATAATTTCCTAAGGTGATCATCACATTGTTAGGATTGTTTGGATCAACAGCAATTGATGTAATGGCTTGACTAATAGGATCGGATGTGCCGGGCATATTAACCGGAAGTTGACGTGTTGCCACAATACATTGCGGGCTATTTACATCAGCAAGGTCATAATTATAGGCCAAAGCCAGATTTGAAATACGGAATAATCTTCCATCGCGTGTACCCACAAAAAGGTGATTAGCATCTTTTGAATAGGCCATCGACTGTGGAATTCCAGAGAAGTTGACACTTGTATTTGCCAATTCATACCATTCTGGTTGAATACCAAAGTTGAGCAGGTCTTTTGTCATCCAAACCCTGTTAGCAATGGCAATAAATAGTTTTGTCGAAACGATATCTTTTACCCTGATGGAGTCGCCATTTTGCAATGCAGTTGGCAAGGTGTAATAAAAAGGATGATCGTTGTTAGCGCTTTTTACCTTTAATACATCACCAGCAGTATAATTTCTTTTAGCATAGAAAGTAACTGAATCCCTGCTGTTTTCATTGTCATAGCTTTCCCAAAGCTTGATCGGGGTATTAAAGACCTGAGTATTACCCATGAGCGAACCTAAAAACTGTGTGGAGAAGGTAAATCCCATATCCTCAGTTCTATCCATGCTTCCTGCAATCGAACTCACAACAGCAGCATTTGGGTCAATTGTAGAAACTACTGCAGATCCACCGTGATTTGGGATGGAGACTGTGTAGATGATTTCACCCTGTTTAGCTGTATTTCCAGTTGATGAAACATAAATGGTTCCATTGTCCTGTGAACCTCCAACGACTCTGTTTTCCTGACCTGTTGGTGCAACGGTATAAAATCTTGAAGTGATAAAATTACGGTTTGAACTTTGAAAAGTGTAATCACTGCCAGATACAGTTCCCTTAAAAATACCTCCATCAGTACCAATGTATAGTTGATTGCTAACATTTGGATTGAAAGCAGCAATATGTTGGCCAATATGAACATAGGATTCATTTGGATTTCCGTTGATATCAATTTCACTAATGTCTGATTTGATATCCCAGGCATATAGTCCTGTACTTTGTATTTTTCTTCCTTCCCAGAGCCACAATGCATTGATCAAAATTCTATCAGGATCGTTAGGAAAAACTGTTATACTGTTATTGTATTTACCATAAGTGGCATAAACATTCTGCGTTGGTGTAGCAGGTAAAACTACTTCCCAATTATCCCCTTTATCTGAGGATACATATATTCCTATATGCACACCAAAATCGGAAATAGCACTTGCATATAATTTGTTAGGATCGGAGGGTGCAACAGCTAACTCAAGGCGTGCTACATTTTCTGCGGGCAATGAAATAGAATCACCAGTTGAACGATTTAAAAATGCATTGATATTACCAACTTTAGAGATATAACATTTGTTATCGACACTTGCAGCAATTATTCCATCACTTCCAACTTTCACGTCAGTAGCATTCATGTTCAGCTCTGTTCCTTCTTCGTCTGTTGCTAAAGTCCAGCTGCCACCACCATCAGTAGAAACCATCAGTCCGGCATTTGTGGCGGCAAAAACATGACCTGCATCGTTTACAGCTAACTCGTTAACAAAAGCCCAAGCCGCTGTGTTATCGTTGATAGCGGGTAATGTGCTTTCGAGCTGAACAAAATTTTCGCCGTCAGTTGATTTAAATACGCCCTGGCCAATTAGACCTGAGGTGTATTCGAAATCGCTTAATCCATTATAATCCTGAGCATTAAATCCATCGCCAGTTCCAACGTAGATGTCACCACTTGAAGTTTGCACCATACTGCTAACCATCATGTTTGTGTTACTTACGCGACTCCAGGTGATTCCATTATTGACAGACTTCCATATTCCGCCACCGCTGGCACCAATCAGAACTGTGCCCTCATTGCCGGCTCTGTTGTCAAACAAAATAGCCTTTACCTGTCCGCCAAAATTATCCGGACCAAGATTTGTCCAGTTTAATGTTTCGCGATCGCGAGTCGAGGTTAAAGTCTTTGTTTGATACATGGCTTCCAACACCTGCCTGGCATCAATTGTACCTGAATGTTGGTTAGCTTTTAAGCTCTTTAAATAAGATTCGGCAGTAGGTTGCTGATCATTTTGAGGGGTGATTCTAACCCCATTATCCGGCATTCCGGCTAAAAGACTTGTTCCGGCTAAGAGTGTGATTGTCAATAATAAACTTAACGGTAGAAATCCTTTTTTCATATCATGTAATTTTGATTATATTTCAGTTCTCAGACTGCTTTAAATAGTGGCACAAGTTACAGCAAATATTGAAACCTGCAACACTAAAAACAGGTTTTTATTTAACAATCCTTAACGTTTATGCTGGTTCTATTTAAAGGAACAAAGATAAACTTAAAATTTACAAGCGCAACAGTATTCCAGTTTTCGGTAAATGACCTTAAGTTTGAGGCTATTATATGATTGCATCAAACGAGCAGGAATAAATAAACTATTTACTAAAATCCTTAGCTACTCAAAAACCAGCGAATCATTTACTATCAGCATTATTCGATAGGAAATATTACTTCCTAATTCAGAAAAAACAGCTTCATCAGTATAAGATAAGGTCCAATCGATAGCCCGCCACGAAGAATCGTTGAAAACAGCTGCATAATAGATGGTATCGGTTCGTTTTACCGGAAAACGGAATGATGAAACAGGAATATATTCATGCGTTACATCATTGTAATAGTAATGACCAATAAAAGGTGGTGTTTTCATGCTAAGATCTTTCAAGGCAAATAAACTATTTGGATTATCGGTATAAATTCTGCGATAAACTTTTGGTATTTTATGCTCCTCAAAGAGATATTCAGTTTGTGATGGCAGCAAAGGTTCAAATTGACCTGATGCATTTTTAGCTACTGCAAAATAATAACTTCCGGTTGTATCAGCCAAATAAGGCACATAATCTATTGTGGCTGGAATTCCAAAAGTTCTGAGCAACATGGCTTTCAAGTAGGCAAGATCTTGATAGTTACCTTTTTTGGTTTGTAAAATTTCATCAAATTGTTGGGGTTCAGGTTGTTTTAAATAACGTTTGTCAAAAACGAAATTAGTATTAACGAAAGCATTGACAAAGCGGATTAGTTTGGAGGGATCTTCTTGATATCCAACAGAATCCATAATCCAGCTGAATCTTTCGTTAGCTTTTGAACGCCAATCATGAATAGCTTCATTGCCAAATCTGTGGGGTAAAACAAATTCAAAAAAATCTTTTTCTGAATAGGTTTTTGCCCAGGGATAGCTTCTGCTTTTAATAGCCAGCTTAATGGTGCTGATGAGCAATTCTGCCGTGATGGTATCCCTGTCGAGGGTATATTTTTTTGGTTTGTAGCGGATTCCATTTTTATGATATTTCTGCTCAAACCACCATTGTTTTAGCTCTTCGTAGGTGTCGAATTGATTTAGATTAATATCCAGGAGGCTGTCACTGAAATCCGTTAAACTATAGGTAACAGCATATTGATGCGGAAGATTTTGAATAATGAAATATACTGAATGAAGAAATATACTATCTTGTTTATCAAAAAAATGACCAATTGTTTTATTCAGTTCTACGCGATTAATGCCCGTTTCGGCTATTACCTTTACAACTTTTGCAGGAATTCCGGGACGCTTTGATTTGAGGCAAGACTGCTGCTGCATACCAAGCATAACCAGAAAAACGAATGGCACCAATATTTGTGGCCTGATCCGCATAACGAAGAACCAATTAATTTATATCCCTTTCAGACTTTCTGAAGGCATCCAGCCAACACTTCCATTGGCGATTTTAATCTCTTTCCATCCATCCACTTCATCCAACAAACTTACTTTGGTTCCTTCGTGGAGCACAAACAAATCGACACTGGATGCTGAAGGAGAGCTTTTTACTGTTATTGTAGGTGTAAAAACGATGGCTTCATTAATTGATTTTGTGTAATAATATTTTTGAGAGGCCATGCCAAAGGTTCCGATGGTAATCAACAGCATAAGTATGCCAGCGAAGAAGGATATTTTTCGGATTGAACGATTTTCGGAGATGATAAAAGTAAACAAAAGGCTAAGGAAAATTGACAGAAAAATAAGTGAGATGATAGCCCACCAATCAGCAGAAAACATTTTATAAAAAGTATCCCACCAGTTTTTGAAAAAAAGCTGTGGAACAGGTTCTATTTTATCGATAATTCTGCTATTAGCGATTGACAAATTATGCAAAATATCAGGATCGTTAGGGGCAAGTTTTAATGCTCTTTCATAAAATAAGATTGACGAAGGAATTTGTCGGAGTTTGTAATAGGTGTTGCCAATATTATATAAGAGTTCTGCTGAAGTGAAACCTGCTTCATAAATACCTTGATACACTGCCAATGCTGAATCAAAAATGGCTTCATTATAGTGTTGATTTGCAATTTCGAAGCGTTGTTCAAAATTGGTTTCTTCTGCCTGCAGCTTGTTAACGGGTAGAGTGAAAAAAATAAAAATCAATAAAGCTAAGCCCGAAGCGAACAATTTTGTTGCTGTACAAGATTTGTTAAAAACTGACGCTTTTTTGAGCCGGTTTTTAATCATGTACTGAATATTTTTAAAGCAATTCATTTACTTTACCGTTTTTTCAATTTTTGTGATCACCTCTATTCCCTTGCTGTATAGTTCTTCCATTTTTTTACCGCTTTCGCCGGGCGCAAAACGTGCAAATTCGCAGTTGTTCAATGCTTGAACCAATTCCTGAATCAGAGCTTCAGGAGCCGCTTTTTCTTTGAGTACTTCTGAAATATAGTCAAGTGCAAGCTTTGAAGGCGCTATATCAAATTTGTCGCGAATGTAGCCCCATAAAGCCTGGCTCATTTCTGTGTAAAAATCATTTTGGGATTTATTTTTAAGGTGAATATTGGCAGTTTTAAGTCGTTTCCTGGCAATTTTTGTTGCTTGTCTGTTTCTGATAAGTTTTTGATTCTTGTTAAGTTTTTTGCGTTTAAGAGTAAGAATCAATAAGCTTATAAAAACTAAAATCATTAAAGCTATCGCAGCCAGATAAGTTGCTGATCCAAAGAAAAACAAGCCTTTTTGTTTGAACGATACCTTATTAGTTTTTATATGTCTGATATCGCTGCCGATATATTTTACGTCGGATTGGCTGGGCACAAAAACGCCTTGAGATTCTTCTTTGCCGTTTTTTTCAACTGCGATTGTGTAGGCAGGAGTTTTAAGATTTAGGTAAGCCTGTTTTTTTGGATCGTAATAACTAAACTGTAATTCATCAATGTTGAATTCGCCAGCAGTTCTTGGTATTAGCAGGTATTCAAATTTTTTGGTTCCGCTTACGCCACTTGAAGAGGTTTTTATATTATTTGTGATTTTTGGATCGTACACTTCAAAATCTGGCGGAAACTGAAGCTGAGGCAATTCTACCAATTCAACATTTCCCTTTCCGCTGATAGTGTAGCTTAGCGTGATGGCATCGTTTGTTTTGACGGACGTTTTGTCGATACTTGAACTAATTCCAAACTGGCCAACGGCACCGCTAAAATTCATCTGTTTGCCTTGACTCGGGAGGGGTTTTACCTCTATGGACAGCGGTTCGGAGATGAGCAGTTTTTGAACATTGGAAATTCCCCTGTTGAAAAATGGATCGTTGAAAAAGCTCTCGAAAGGGTCTCTGCTGCGTTGCCGACTGGTTTGAGTTCTAACCTGAGCAACGCATTCCAATTCCATGGGATCAATAGTGAGCTTACCTGTTTTTTGCGGGAACAGCGCCATTTTTCTGATGTCGGCCACAGTATATTCTTCTCCGTTTATCGTTTCGGTTGTCTGTTGTAGGGCATCTTTATCACTTAGCAAGTCCTTTGTCCAGAAACCCGGAAAAGCCGAAAGTTTGGTAACTGATACCGATGAAACCGGTACACGGGTGTAAATCCTGTAGGTAACAATCACCTGCTCGCCTGTTACCACTTGATTCTTATCTATTATGGCTCTCAGAAAAAGATCTTTATCAGTAAGGCCCTGCTGTTGGTTTTGGTTAGCAGTAGCAGAGGAGTTTGATGTGTTGCTTTTTACAACTTTTACTGTAACCGGTTGGCTTTTATAGGTTTCTCCATCTACAACAACTTGAGCTGAGCCAATGCTGATTTTACCTTCTTTGGTTGGAGATATTATATAGGTGTAAGATTGCGTAAAACTGCGGTTCATCTTGCCGTTAATAATCTGAATGCTGGAGCTGGTGGAACTCATTGGTCCGGATAAAACCCGCCAATCTTTGAAATCAGGTCCTTTAAAACGCTCGCCTTCAGCATTGAGTTCGAACACGACCTGAAACTGTTCGCCAAGGCTTACCCGACTTTTAGTGCTTACTTTAAGCATTACTTCCTGACCAAATCCTAAGAGCGGAATCAGTAAGACGTAAAGTAAAATTTTGATATGTTTTAGTTCAAGCATGCACGCAAGTTTAATCTTTTACAAATATATCACCTTTATCCAGCTTTACCAATCCTTTTCCTTACTGACGCGAGCTGATGATTTAACTTTTTGCTCGTTTACTTTGTCCATCGTTTTCTTTTCGTTGTTTTGTAAGGCTTGAAGCATACGTTCAGCATCTTCTTTTGTAAGTTGTTGAGGTGGAGGTTGCTGTTTGTCCTGTTGCTGTTGATCTGAATCAGCTTGCTGCTGGTTTTGCTCTGAATTTTCTTGCTGGTCCTGCTGTTGATCCTGTTGCTGCTGCTGATCCTGGTTTTGCTCTTGCTGATCCTGATTTTTATCCTGTTGATCTTGCGGTTGGTCTTGCTGTTGGTCTTGCTGCTGATTCTGCTGTTCTTTCAGTTTCCATTGAGCATAAGCCAGGTTGTAACGAGCATCTTCATTTTCTGGTTGAGTACGCAGTACCCTTTTGTAGGCATCAACACTTTCCTGGTATTTTTCGAGACTCATCAAACTATTGCCCAAATTATACATGGCTTCTGCTTCTTTTTCAGGCTTTAAGCTCATCGAGGCAGCTCTATCAAAATCTTTAACGGCTTCTTCAAAATTTTCTTGTGCATACCGTGATGTTCCCAGATTAAAAGCTGCATTGTTGCTGCTGGGATTTGTTTCGAGTGCTTTGCTATAGTTTTTCTCAGCTTCCTGATATTCTGATTTTTGAAAGTCTTTATTCCCTTTTCGGATCAGTTTTTTATCAGATTGAGCTGTTACTTGAATCGTACTAAAAATAAAAACCAAAAAGATGATTATTCTATACATGGCTTTCCTTTCTGTCAAAAATGTTAAACCATTTTTCCCAGGGTTTTCTGGCGGATGAAATGCCAGCTTCCAAAATCAGCAAAATCAATGCCAGAATTAAAAACCACTGAAACTGATCTTCATAATCTGTAAAAACTTTTGCCTCAATTTCAGATTTTTCCATTTGATTGATTTCATTAAAGATGGCATCAAGTCCTGATCGGCTGTTATTGGCTCGCACATAGCTACCAGTTCCGGCTGCGGCAATTTGCTGAAGCATAGGTTCGTTTAGGCGGGTAATGATGGTGCTGTTTTCGTTATTTTTTCTAAAACCTGTTCTTTTACCATATTGATTATAAATTGGAATTGGAGCTCCTTCGGCCAAACCCATTCCGATGGTATAAATGGTGATTCCTTTGTCGGTAGCTTGTTTTGCTGCATCCAAGGGATTTTCTTCATGGTCTTCTCCATCAGAGATAATGATGATCGCCTTATTGTGTTCATTTTCATCAAATGCATCGGCCGCAGTGCTTATCGCTTCGCCAATGGCAGTGCCTTGGGCATTAATTAAATCAGTTTCTATCGTGGAAACAAACATCCTGGCAGCAGCATAGTCGGTAGTTAGTGGTAACTGAATATAAGCTTTTCCGGCAAAAAGTACAATTCCTATCCTGTCGCCTTCAAGTTTGTTAATCAGTCGGTTAATGGCTTGCTTGGCATTTTCGAGCCGATTTGGAACGATATCCTCTGCAAGCATCGAATTGGAAATATCTACCGCAATAAACAGGTCGATGCCTTCACGTTTTACTTCTTCGAGTTTTGCACCGGTTTGCGGATTGGCAAGCCCCAAAATAAGACTTGCAAGGGCGAGCGAAAAAAGAAAAAACTTGAGTCTTCTTCTGCTTGCAGAACTTAATGGCATGAGCACTTTGAGTAATGCGGGTCGGGCAAAACTTTTGAGGAGTTTTTGGTTTTGCCAGCTAACCCACCAAAACAGTAAGAGAAACAGTGGAATTACTGTAAGCAAATAAAGATAATCCGGGTTTTCGAATCTGATTACGTTAGGTTCCATTTTCGTGTTATCCAATTACTGATTTGAAAATTGTTTGCCGCAATAAAAATTCTGCCAAAAGGAGTCCGAAAGCCAAAAGCGCCAGAGGTAAAAACTCCTCGTGCTTTCTTTTAAATTCTGTGACTTCGATTTTCGATCGTTCCAACTGATCTATTTCCTCATAAATTTCTTCTAGTTTTTGATTGGTTGTTGCCCTAAAATAGCGTCCGTCTGTTTGTGTCGCAATATTTTGAAGGAGATCTTCATCTATTTCCACTTTCATGTCTCTGAGTTGTACGCCAAAAGGTGTTTGCACCGGATAGGGCGCCGTTCCAAATGATCCAACACCAATTGTATAAACACGCACGCCAAAAACTTTTGCTATTTCCGCAGCTGTCATGGGATCAACTGAACCGGCATTATTTACGCCATCAGTAAGTAAAATCACCACTTTTGAAATAGCCCGGCTGTCTTTAAGCCTTGTTACGGCTGTTGCCAAACCATCACCAATGGCAGTTCCATCTTCGATCATACCACTTTTAATATCTTTAAACATATTTAGCAAAATGGAATGATCTGTTGTGAGTGGCACTTGCGTAAAAGTTTCTCCACTAAAAATTACCAAGCCAATACGATCGTTTGGTCGGTCTTCGATAAAGCTCGATGCCACTGCCTTAGAAGCTTCCAGTCGATCGGGCTTGAGGTCGCGGGCGAGCATACTTCCCGAAACATCAAGTGCCATCACTATATCTATTCCTTCGATTGTCATATTTTGTGATGACGAGCTGGTTTGCGGACGCGCATGTGCAACAATGAGTAATCCAATTGCTAACCAGCGCAATGCAAATGTACTGTGTCTGAAAATCACTTTCCAGTTTTTTCCCAGCTCAGCCATTAATGAAGTGTCAGAAAACTGCAAAAATGCCTGCTGTTTATTCGTCCTGAAAACATACCACACAATAGCTAAAGGAATAATCAGTAGCAGGTAGAGTAGTTCAGGATCAGCAAAAGTGATGTTATTCATCATGGCTGATCCTCCTTTTTCTCTTCAATGCTTGATTCCTGAATGGCAACATTGGCGTGGCTTTCTTTTATAAAAACAATCATATTTTCCAAACAAAGGTCATTTTCCAATGCTGTCGGTTGCATCTTAGCAAATTTAACCAGGTCGGCAAGTTGAAGGGTTTGTGCTAATTTGCTTGTTGCTTCAGCGTTGATGTTAAGCGGTTTGATTCCCTGAAGGATTTCTGCTGTGGTCATTTCAACTGCTGCCACCTTAAATTGATCTTCGATATAAACGCGCACAATTTCTGTTAATTCAGAAAAATATGCCTTTGTTTTTCCGTTTTGCCATAATTTTTTAAGCCTAAGGGATTCCAGCTCTTCCAAAGCTTTTGAATGTGGTGGAATAGTTGGTTTCTGAAAGATTGGAATAGGTTTTTCTTTGCGCTGACGGTAAACAAAAAACCAGATTATCACTGCGATAATTGCAGCTAAGCCAAGTCCGCCAATGATCCAGGGCAAAATTTCGGCAAAGCTTATGGGTTCTTTTCGCGGGCCGATGATTGGTTTAAAACTTGCTGTGGTATCAATTTGAACAGGCATTACGTAAACCTGATGCGGAGGTGTGCTGGCTTCGAAAAGGGCTGAGTCGCCGCGAGGTTTGAAGCTAAGTTTAACAGGAGGAACGACTTGATAACCAGTGTCGAAAATGGTAAGGACAAGTTCTTGACGCATCCAAACATTGCCGTCCTTGTCAAGTGGAATTTGCTCAATCGTGCTTTTATCCAATATCTCTATTCCGGCAGTTAGTGTATCCTGAAAGTCAGGCCATGCAACTTCAAAACCTTCCGGGGCTTTCATGTTGATTTCGAGGATTAAGCGTTCTCCGGGTTTTAGTGAATCTGTACTTATTTTACTGATTGCTTCAACTGCCTGAGCTTTTGAATGATTTTTAAATACAACTATTAAACTTAACAGCAGCAGTATTTTAAGTAATTTCATCGTCTGGCCTCCCTTCTCTTAAATAGTTTCATCAAGGGCTTCACATAATCTTCGTCAGTAAACAACTGGGTGTTATCTGTACCGCTTCGTGCAAAGAGTTGATTGAGCATCTGTGATTTAGCCAGTATTTTTTGTTTGTAATCGTTCCGGAATGCATCGGATGAACTATCGACCCAGATTTCTTTTTCTGTTTCAGGATCGCGGAGTTTGAGCAATCCAAGTGGTGGAATATCCAGTTCTCTTTTGTCGGTAATACGCAGTGCAACAAGATCATGCTTTCGTGATGCAATTCGTAATGCATGATCAAAGTTGGCGGACGTCATAAAATCTGAAATTAAAAAAGCTGTCGATCGTTTTTTGATTGCACTCGTCAGGAAGCGCAGGCCTTCGGAGATGTCAGTTCCCTGATGCTGAGGTATAAAACTGATGATTTCACGAATGATCCTAAGAATATGACTGGTGCCTTTTTTGGGGGGGATAAATTGCTCGACTTGGTCGCTAAAAAAAATCACACCCACTTTATCATTATTTTGAATGGCGGAAAATGCCAGAACAGCAGCTATTTCGGCTGCAAGCATACGCTTGAGTTGTGTGCCTGATCCAAAATCGTTCGAACCCGAAACATCTACAACAAGCATCACAGTAAGCTCGCGCTCCTCTTCAAAAACTTTAATGTAAGGATGATTGAAACGTGCCGTAACATTCCAGTCGATATTGCGAATATCATCTCCATATTGATATTCACGCACTTCGCTGAATGCCATGCCTCTTCCTTTGAAGGCGCTGTGGTAATGTCCTGAAAAAATCTGGTTAGACAGTCCACGCGTCTTAATTTCTATCTTCCTTACCTTTTTTAATATTTCCGTTGATTCCACGATGGTATTGATTGCGTTATAAATGCCTTAAAAAAAAGTAAAGTGATTTTATGGCACTTCTATCGTATTCAAAATCTCATTAATAATCTCTTCGGATGTAACGTTTTCTGCTTCAGCTTCATAAGTCAATCCAATACGATGGCGCAATACATCATGAGCAATGGCACGCACATCTTCAGGAATCACATAGCCACGGCGTTTGATAAATGCATATGCCTTTGAGGCAAGCGCAAGGTTAATACTGGCACGTGGTGAACCTCCATAGCTGATCAGATTCTCGAATCTTTTTAAACGGTAATCAGCCGGATAGCGTGATGCAAAAACTATGTCAGTTATATAATTCTCAATTTTTTCATCAAGATAAACTTCTCTGGTAACTGCTCTGGCTCTCAAAATTAACTCAGGCCTGATGGCCGGATTTGTTTTGGGCTGCTCATTGGTGATATTTTGCCTTAGGATCAGTTTTTCTTCCTCTTTTTTAGGATAATTAATAACAACTTTAAGCATAAAACGGTCAACCTGAGCTTCGGGCAATGGATAGGTTCCTTCTTGTTCGATTGGGTTTTGTGTTGCCATTACTAAAAAAGGATCGGGCAGATCGAAAGTTTCATCGCCAATCGTAACCTGACGTTCCTGCATGGCTTCGAGCAATGCGCTTTGTACCTTGGCAGGAGAGCGGTTGATTTCGTCGGCCAGTATAAAATTTGCGAAAATAGGCCCTTTGCGTACAACAAACTCTTCCGATTTCTGGCTGTAGATAAGCGTACCTAAAAGGTCGGCAGGCAACAGATCAGGCGTGAACTGTATTCTGCTGAAATCAGCTTTTATCACGTTCGCAAGTGACTTGATAGCAAGGGTTTTAGCCAATCCAGGAACGCCCTCCAGTAAAATGTGGCCATTGCCCAAAAGACCTATCAGTAAACGTTCTGTCATGGCTTTTTGGCCGATGATAACTTTGTTCATCTCCAGATTTATCAGGTCGATAAATTGACTTTCCTGCTGGATTTTTTCATTCAAGGCGCTGATATCTGTTTGCATCATATTTTGTTTTAGGTAGATTTTTCGGATTGCAAATATAGCAAAGGCCAGGCTGTGCCTGCGTTAAAAAACGTTAAAGAGGATTAATGTAAGTTAAACAAATTAAGCATGTTACAAGAAAAATGGTTGATGCTCTAGTAGTTATATTTTAGTCGTTAAAACAACAGTGGCTCTGTGTAGTAAGCTGAATAATCGTAAATTGCAGCCGATTTAGCTTGTATTTGTGCGAATTAGCAAGCTTTTTGTATAAATTAAAAGAAAAGAAATGAAATTTACTGCCGCTCAGATTGCTGCCTTGCTCATGGGAGTTGTTGAAGGTGATGAAAATGTTTTGGTTTCAAATGTTTCCAGAATTGAAGAGGGGAAGCCCGAAACCCTAAGCTTTTTAGCTAATGTGAAATATACTCCATATATTTATGAAACAGAAGCAAGCATCGTTATTGTGAATAAAGATTTTAAAGCAGAGAAACCGCTCAGGACAACATTGATAAGGGTTGATGATGCCTATTCTGCTTTTGCAAAGCTGCTTGAGGTGTATCAGCAATATACAACAAATAAAACGGGAATTTCTTCTTTGGCGTTTTTAGGCCATGATACCACCTACGGTGAAGAATTTTATGCCGGGGCTTTTGCTTTTGTGGGAGACCGCGTGAAGTTAGGCGACAGGGTAAAAATCTATCCTCAGGTATACATTGGTGATGATTGTCATATTGCAGACGATTGTATTGTGTACCCTGGTGCAAAGCTATATCCGGGCACTGTTTTAGGCAAGGCTTGCGTGATTCATGCCGGAGCTGTGCTCGGAAGTGATGGTTTTGGTTTTGCTCCACAGTCTGACAATCAGTATAAAAAGGTTCCTCAGATTGGTCAGGTTATTCTTGAGGATTATGTAGAAATTGGTGCAAATACAACCATCGATAGGGCAACACTTGGTGCAACTGTGATTCGCAAAGGCGTGAAGCTGGACAACCTGATTCAGGTAGCGCATAATGTTGAAGTGGGAGAAAACACGGTTATTGCAGCACAGACAGGCATCAGCGGTTCAACGAAAGTTGGTAAAAACTGCATGTTTGGAGGGCAGGTAGGGCTTGCCGGCCATTTGAATATTGCAGATGGAGTAAAACTGGCTGCCCAATCGGGTGTAGGAACTAGCATCCGTAAAGACGGTGCCGTTTTTATGGGTTCTCCAGCTATCCCTGCCGATGAGTACAAACGCCTTTATATGCACACCCGCAGGTTAGATCGTCTGATGGACAGGATTCAGCAGCTTGAAAAGCAAGTTTCAGAAATTCAATCACTTAATGCCTAAGGTGTAAGTTTGATTGAAAACACTTACTTTTGCGCAGACTTTTTATGATGCAAATATAGATTTTGTCGCATACTTATGACAGAAAATCAATGTACTATCAAAAAGCTTGTTCGCGTTGAAGGCACTGGTCTTCATACCGGACAGCATGGCAGTATCACCTTTAATCCTGCCCCTGCCAATCACGGTATTAAGTTCAGACGCACTGATCTTGATGGCCAACCCGTTATCGAAGCAAATGTTGATCATGTGGTTGATACCTCACGTGGAACAACCTTAGGGAAAAACGGTGCCAGGGTTTATACCATCGAGCATGTGCTTGCAGCTGCAATGGGACTTGGTGTTGACAACCTGATGATTGATCTGGATATGGATGAAATCCCCATCCGAGATGGCAGTGCGCGTTTTTTTGTAGAAGCGCTGGAATCTGCCGGAATTGAGCAACAGCACGCTGTGCGAGAGTATATTGAGATCAAAAACCCTATACGTCTTAAAGATGAAGAAAAAGGATTTGAACTCCTTATCGAACCTGCTGAAGCCTTTACGGTTGACGTAAAAATTGATTATGGCACTGAAGTGCTTAATGTTCAGCATGCCTCCCTGAGTGATCTTTCACTTTTTAAAGACGAAATAGCTCCTTGCCGAACTTTTGTTTTTTTGCATGAGTTGGAGTTTTTGCTTACAAATAATCTGATCAGAGGAGGCGATTTAAGCAATGCTATTGTTTTTGTAAACCGAAAGGTAAGTCAGGAGGAACTGGATCGGCTGGCTGATTTATTCCAGAAACCAAAAGTAAAAGTTAAGGAAGAAGGGATTTTGAATAATCTGGAACTTCACTTTCCTAACGAACCTGCCAGGCATAAACTGCTTGACGTTATAGGAGATTTGAGTCTTTTAGGAAAGCGTATCAAAGGACATGTAAAAGCTTTCAGGCCAGGACATTTTGCTAATACCGAATTTGCTAAACTAATAAAAGAAAACATTAAAAAACCGATTATGTTAAAAGAACCGCCCTTTGATCTGAATCAACCACCTGTGTATGATATTATTCAGATACAAAAAATCTTACCGCATCGCCCTCCCTTTTTATTGATCGATAAGATTATTGAAATCAGTGATGAACATATTCTTGGAATTAAAAATGTGACCATGAATGAGCATTTCTTCGTTGGGCATTTCCCCGAAGAGCCAGTTATGCCTGGTGTTTTGCAGATTGAAGCTATGGCACAAACAGGAGGTATCTTTGTTTTACATTCTGTTCCGGATCCCGAGAACTACATCACTTATTTCTTAAAGATAGAAGAGGCAAAGTTTCGTCATAAAGTAGTGCCGGGCGATACTATTGTTTTTGCACTCGAACTCACTTCTCCAATTCGAAGGGGAATCTGCAATATGAGGGGTATTGCATATGTAGGTGATAAAATTGTGACCGAAGGAAAGCTCATGGCTCAGATAGCTAAGAAACATTAATTTCAATAAATTGCTATGAATCAACCACTGGCATACGTTCATCCACAGGCAAAACTGGCCAACAATGTTGTGATTGAACCTTTTGTAAATATTGAAAAAAACGTTGTAATTGAAGAAGGAACCTGGATCGGATCGAATGTGACGATTATGGAAGGAGCGCGAATTGGTAAAAACTGCCGAATTTATCCCGGTGCAGTGATCTCCGCAGCACCACAGGATCTGAAATATAGTGGTGAAGATACCATTGTTCGTATCGGCAATAACACCACTATTCGCGAGTTTGTGACGATTAACAGAGGTACCAAAGCAAATTGGGAAACTGTAGTTGGCAATAGTTGTTTGCTTATGGCTTATGTGCATGTGGCACATGATTGCATTATAGGGGATAATGTTATTTTAGCTAATGCCTGCAATCTTGCTGGTCATATCAGGGTTGATGACTGGGCTATTATTGGTGGATTGGCGGCGGTACATCAGTTTGTACAAATTGGAGCACATTCTATGATTAGCGGTGGCGGCATGGCACGTAAGGATGTGCCGCCTTATACTAAAGCTGGACGGGAACCGTTATCCTATGTCGGGGTTAATTCAATTGGCTTACGTCGTCGTGGTTTTACTGATGATCGCATCAATGCCATTCAGGATATTTATCGGATTATTTATCTTAAAGGAAAAAATGTATCACAGGCTGTGAGCTATATCGAAGCCAATTTTCATGTTACGCCCGAGCGTGATGAGATTTTGAGTTTTATTGCAAATTCAACGCGGGGTATCATGAAGGGATATGGAAAATTGCGGGAAAGAGAATAAGCAGCTCATTTTTTTATAAACACCTAAGATAATTCATATGCTTTTTCTCAATTCCTCAAGAACTTACACCAGTTTGGTTTCAGTTTGGCTTTTGATAGCAAGGATAGCAATTGGAGGATTTATGCTTACGCATGGTTATCCCAAGCTGATGCGTTTGCTTGATGGTAAAGCTGAGGGATTTCCCGATCCACTTGGCGTGGGAAGTTTGATTTCTTTATTGCTTGCTATTGCTACAGAAGTAATTGGATCTGTGCTTATTATGCTTGGCTTTTTAACTCGGTTGGCCACCTTATCGCTTATTTTTACCATGGCAGTAGCAGCTTTTGTAGTCCATTCCGGAGATCCTTTTTCGCGTATGGAAATGAGCTTGCTTTATCTGCTTCTTTATCTCACCCTATTTGTTTTTGGCCCCGGGAAATATGCCATTGACCGATAAATAAAGGATTGACCTTTAGGCCAACCCAATTTGATTTTTTATTTGAAAAGGTGATATTTATTGAAGATGTCTTACAGCTTTTTCGGCTGCTTCAATTACTGTTTTCACGGAAATAGATTCTCCTACAGCACCTTTCATCCATTCCTGAGGGATTAAACGTCCTTGCATAAAAGCTTTATAAACTTCTGCTGCAAAATCTTTATCCTGGATATATTGTCCAAATTGAAATTGAATCAACTGACCAATGGGATAAGCCGAAAGGTAAAGTGGATTATCGATCATATGAGAATAGACTGCTAAGATTGGTGAACCTTTTTTGCCAAAAACGGGTGCGTAAAAGGTGTTCCAAACTTCCTTGGAAATAGCTAATACAGCTTCTTTTAGTCTGGTTTCATCTGTTCCGGGATTGTCGTAAAGCCATTTCCATACCCTGATATCAACCAACGAAACGCCCATAATTTCGTAGTTTGACCACAGCTGATCGAGTGCTGCCAGGTAGGCTGCTTCTTCGTTTTCGACCTCCATATCCAATAGTTCTAAATCTCTTGCCTGAAAAGCAAAAGCAAGCGCTTCGGTAAAGGAAGTATTTGGAACGCCATTAAGCATATAATAATCTACATCATATAAAGTAATCGTTTGTTCCACATTGTGGCCAAACTCGTGAATGGCAATGTTATAGCCTTTGTAATCCATGCCATCTGATCCAATACGTGTACGCAAGCGGGCTTTGTCGCCTTTTATGGCAGCTCCCCAGGCGTGGCCTGCTCCTCGCGAAGGATCTACTGTGATCCGCGACGAGAGCGATTTGGCAGAGTCGGCATCAAATCCCAACTTGATAAGGATATTTGGCAAATCAGCTTCGAAAGCGGCTTTATTGGGGTATTTTGATTTTAAGGCAGCATCTATTTTACTGATATCTAACGAAGAACGTGTCTTGAATCCATCATACCAAATATCCCATGGCTGTAATTTACGCCCCATTCTTTTTTCGATGATTTTTGCCACATCTTTCAGAATTGGATCGCTTAATAAGCTGACAAACAATTTTTCCACATCATCAACAGGAATTTCCATCGATTCGTCAAACTGCCTTTGAATATAGCTCGGAGCACTTGGTGAGTAGTCATCAATTTTGCGCAATGCCTCATGCAGCTTTAACAGGTGACGGTAGCGGGTATCAGGTTCAAAAGTGTAGCGGTAAGTAGCGCCTTCTTTGGTTATCATATTGGTGAAAGGATTCCATAAAAAATCATTTTTATTGATCACTTCCAATGGAATCTCCTGATTGATAATTCGTTCCATTACAGCATAAATCATAGCTTGCTTATCAAAACCATCTTTGTTACCGTAATATGTTTTCAGCTCATCGCGCAAACCCCAATGTGTGATCAATTTAAGATCATCAGGGAAAAGTTGCTGACCCTTGTCATCGCGCAAATTGCCCATAAAAATATTATAATCGGAGATGTATGAGTCAGCATCGGCTGAGAGTTGTGCATAATTCTGCAATAATTGTGCAGGAATGCGTGAAGTAAATACATCGCCTAAGCGAGCATAAGCCCAGTCGAGACGATTCCAACTTGCAGCAAGTTTGGTTTTTTCTTTGAGTGTGTAGTGCGGAAAATTGAGTTGAACAATAAAAGCAATCTTGTTATTAAAAAAATCGGCACCGAGGTGAGCTCCAGGACTATAACCTCCAAAAATTCTGTCAACTTCCAGGATTTCTCCCTTATCCACATGAAGTGGAATTTTTAATCCCACATTCATTTTATTGAAGCTACCCCAAAGTAATTCAAAATTGTCTTGAATGCGCAAAAACATCTTTTCACGAACAGCCGCGCCTTTTGCATTATAAGTATGGCACAAGGTTTTAAAATCTTCAAAACTACCGTCTTCTGCTGACCAAAGCTGGGAAACCTGATGAACGCCTCGTTCGATGCGTTTCCATTGATCGGCATCTGAATGTTGCTTTAATTCGTTGATGAGAAGCTGGATATTTTCTTCTCCAAAATCGAATTTTTGTGATGATTCAATTGCACTTACTTTGTTCATGTATAATCCAAATATAACTGTAAATGAGATGATTAAAAACTTATTCATAAGATTTGAGTTTTGATTTTATCAGGTTTTAGTAAACATTCGGAAGCTAACAATGCCGCCTGCATAAGCAAAGGGAATATAAAGGCTGATGCTAATTATTGTAAACCAGAGCGGATGTGGAATGAGTAGTACATTGATTGTACCGCTGATTAACAAAATAAATCCTGTGATCAGGGCAAGATTTTTGTTTGGTGAGATAGCTGTTGTGAGAAATCCGGCACCAAAAGAACCAATCACGTAGGCTAACAAAACCATCAACATCTGCTCCAGCGGAATAGCTTTAATCCATTCAGTGGATTCCGGAAATGAAGGATTTGTCGAGAGAAGCTCTGCGGGAACTGGAAAAAGATAATGACCCACAGCTTCAAACAGGCCGATAAGAATGAATCCAAAAAGTATTCCGGCAAGAACAGCAATTATTTTTTTTAGCATGATATAAAGGTATCAAGCAAAGGTACAGGATTTTTTACACTGCAAAAAAAATCAATTTTTGGGTTTCTGGTACAAGTTTTTTGAAACTACAGTTATTTGCTGTTTTTAATACTGATGCAGTAAACTATTCGTTTACAGGCTATTTCACGTTAAAGTCAAGTACTTTTTCGTCAGCCAGAAAGAGTTCGAAGTGGTCATTGCGCAGGGCTGGCCCAACGCCTTCAGGAGTGCCGGTAAAGATGAGATCACCGCTTCGGAGGGTTACAAACTGAGAGACATAAGCGATGATCCTGTCAAAGCTAAAAATCATATTACTGCTGTTTCCCTGCTGACGCCAGTCGCCATTAATTTTTAGGCCAAAAGGAATGCTAGAGGTGTTTTCGAAAGCAGTGAGGGATGTAAAAGCTCCCACAGGCGCTGAGAAATCAAAGGCTTTCGCGATTTCCCAGGGCAGTCCCTTTTTTTTACAATCGGCTTGCAGGTCGCGTGCAGTAAAGTCGATACCTACACTTATTTCGTCGTAGTATTTGTGTGCAAATTTCTCTGCAATATGCTTCCCGTTTTTATTGATTTTAATCACTAGTTCGGCCTCATAATGTATATCTTTAGAGAAATCAGGATAAAAAAACGGGTTGTGAGGAGGAAGCAGGGCAGTATCTGGCTTCATAAAAAAGACTGGTTTCTCAGGAACCGGATTATTTAATTCTTTGGCGTGCGCCACATAGTTTCGGCCAATACAGATGATTTTCATAGGTTGATAAGTTACATTTTAACGTTTTTGCCAAACATCCGCAGTTTGATTGCGGTAATTAATTTTTTGGTGTAAAGGGGAAAAGACCCCTTCATCATCCAGTCGTAATAGGACGGTTCATTTGAAAAAACTTCTTCAACCGTGCGTCCTTTATGCTTCCCAAAATTAAAAATTTCCCTGTTTTGATTATCAAAAATTATTTGTCCAGCCAAATCGGCATTGCGATGATGTTGTGAAAAATGATGGAGAGCCTGCATATCATTCACTACAGGTTTACTTTTATTGCCCAGATTATCCTCATATTCCTGATCCTGATACCGACCTATCATGGCCTTTAGAATATCGTAGGTTGCTTGCGTGTCTGCCTCGGCCGAATGCGCATTTTCGAGTTCCCTGCCGCAAAAGAAACGTAAAGCACCCTTAAGCGTGCGTGGCTCCATTTTCATAAAGATGTTTTGAACATCAATGAGTTGTCTGTTTTTTAGATCAAACTCAATGTCATTGCGCAAAAATTCTTCCATCAGCATGGGGATGTCAAATTTTAACGCATTATATCCGGCCAGGTCACAATGTTGCAGAAAAGCAGCAATATCGTGTCCAACTGCTTTAAATTTCGGTGCGTGTTTGATGTCAGTTTCCGAGATGCCATGAAACTGAAATGAAGCATCCGGAATGGGGATGCCCGGATTGATTCGCCAGGTTTTTAGCTCTTCTTTTCCATCGGGGTGAACTTTTAAAATGCTTATCTCGATCACGCGATCTTCGGTGATGTTGAGTCCGGTAGTTTCCAGATCGAAGAAGGCAAGAGGTTTTTTGAGTTGAAGTTTCATAGGTAAAAAAATAAAGGGTTGAGAAGTCAGCTTCCCAACCCTGTTAGAGATTATGTGGCTTTTTAGATTTCCCTTTCAGGATCAAAGTTTTCGAGTAGCTCTTTCATGCGTTTCAGGTACATTCCTGCCAAAGCGCCATCTACAATACGATGATCGTAGGCCATCGAAAGGATCATAATATGGCGAATAGCTATCACATCGCCCATGGCGGTTTCGAGCACAGCAGGTTGCTTACGTATCGCTCCTACGGCAAGAATGGCTACCTGAGGCTGATTGATGATCGGGGTGCCGGTAAGGCTGTCGAACGAGCCGAAATTGGTAATGGTGAATGTTCCACCCTGTATTTCGTCTGGATCCAGCTTGTTGTTTCTGGCTCTGTTAGCCAGGTCGTTAACAGATTTAGTGATACCAAGCAGGTTTTTCTCATCCACATTTTTTATTACAGGAACAATCAAATTTCCATTTGGGAGTGCTGTTGCCATCCCGATGTTGATGTTTTTACGGAGGATAATGTTATAGCCATCAACAGAGGCGTTTACCTGCGGATAGTCTTTGAGTGCTTTTGCAGCAGCTTCAAAAAATATTGGTGTAAAGGTTATTTTTTGACCTTCACGTTTTTGGAACTGATCTTTCACTTTGTTGCGCCAATTCACAACGTTGGTTACATCTACATCAATGAAAGAGGTAACGTGCGGCGAAACCTGCTTTGACATGACCATATGATCGGCAATCAAACGCCGCATGCGATCCATTTCGATGATTTGATCACCTGTGCCGGCATTCACTTTTGGAGCTTCAATTGTAGCAGGTTTGGCAGGAAACGGAGCTGCTACTTTTGAAGTTGCTTCAGCAGTTTTTTCAGGAGAAGCTTTTCTATTTTCGAGGTAAGCCAAAATGTCGTTCTTAGTTACACGACCTGAGGCGCCGCTTCCCTTAATGCTTTCGAGTTCGTCAAGCCTTACATTTTCGGTTTTGGCAATTTGTTTCACCAAAGGAGAATAGAAACGATCAGAATCCGCATAACTTATTGGTGCTTCCTTTGTTTCAGTTTTTTCTGCTTCCGGTGCTTCATCCTTTTTTTCTGCTGATATTGTGGCTTGTTTTTCTTCTTTTACTTGTTCAGCAGAAGCTTCTTCCTCATCGTCACCTTCTATTTCAACCACGGCAATAACTTTACCAACAGCCACCACATCACCTTCTGCATAGCGTGTTTCAATTATCTTGCCTTCAACGGGAGAAGGAATTTCAGAGTCAACTTTATCAGTAGCTATCTCAACAATTGCGTCATCTTCTTCAACGGTATCACCCACACCTTTGAGCCAGCGGGTTATCGTTGCTTCTATTACACTTTCGCCCATTTTGGGCATAATAATATCAAATTTGGCCATGCTGTATTTTTTTAGAAAAATTTTCTGTCAAATTCAATTAAAGCCAGAAAGCTGGTTTTGTTCAAATTCGCCTGCAAAATTAGGATAAATTTTGAAATCTGGAATAATGCTAAATTGAATCCTGTCAATTACATTTCTATCTTAATCCTGTAAAATTTATGAATTGTAAGAATTTTTCTTCATCGAAAACAATTGTCGCTTCTTTATCAGAAATTGTTATTTTTGCTTGAAACTTATCAAGCAAACAATATGGACAGCGCAATGGAAGATCAAGGAAGGCAAAACAGACATGAAGAATTGTTTTCGAGGGCAATACGCGCAGGAAAGCGAACCTACTTTTTTGACGTGAAGGCTACGAGACAAGATGAGCAATACCTTACAATAACCGAAAGTAAGCGGCGATTTAGCAACGAACAGGGTAAGTTTTTTTATGAAAAACATAAACTTTTCCTTTATCGGGAGGATTTTGAGAAATTCATGAAAGGACTAACTGATTCAATTCAGTTTATTGAAACAGGCGAAGTTCCCGAAGATTATGAAGAGCAACAATCAGGTGGGGACAATAGTGCCGTGGATGTTTCTTTTGAGGATTTGGATAAGATAGATGGTGAGCTCTAAGCCTTTGTTTAAGAACTGTTAAAAGCTGCTTCAGGCAGCTTTTGATTTTTTTAGAGGGAGCATTTCGTCACAGTGTTGAAAAGTTAATGCTCAAAAGCATTGGCCGCCTGTGTGAAAAATGTATTTTTGTGAGGTACTGCCTTGCGGTAGTGAGAAGAAAAATTTAACAATAAACCAGTTATTTATGGGTAAGACCATTGCGATTGCAAATCAAAAAGGCGGTGTAGGAAAAACTACTTCGGCTATTAATCTGGCAGCCAGTCTGGCGGTGCTGGAATACAAGACGTTGGTAGTAGATTTCGATCCGCAGGCCAATGCAACTTCTGGTGTTGGGCTCGATCCAAAAGAGATCGAAAATAGTGTTTATGAATGCATTATTGATGATGTTCCGGTTGAGCAGGTGATTCGTGAAACAGGCACTCCTTATCTGCATATCATGCCAGCTCATATCGACCTGGTGGGTGCAGAAATTGAGATGATTAATTTGCCAAACAGGGAGCAAATGATGAAAAAGGTACTTGATAAAATTAAGGAGGATTATGATTTTATCATTATCGATTGTTCTCCTTCTTTGGGTTTGCTTACCGTAAATGCTTTAACGGCAGCCGATTCAGTGATCATTCCTGTTCAATGTGAGTATTTTGCTCTTGAGGGATTAGGAAAATTATTGAATACCATAAAAATAGTACAAACACGATTAAACGAAAAGCTGGATATCGAAGGCATTTTGCTTACGATGTTCGATAGCAGGTTACGGCTATCAAAGCAAGTAGTTGATGAGGTAAAAGCGCATTTTCAATCGATGGTTTTCGATACAATTATTAACAGAAATACCCGTTTAAGTGAAGCCCCGAGTTTTGGACAAACGATTATCATGCATGATGCAACGAGCACTGGAGCAGTAAATTATTTGAATCTTGCCCGGGAAATTTTAACAAAAAATAACCTCAGATCGGAAGCAAGAGAGAAGCAGGAATAAATGAATAAAAGATGACAGCAAGTTCAGGAAAATCAAAAAAAAGAGCTTTGGGTCGCGGCCTGGAAGCCATCCTTCAAAGTCCGGATACGGATATTACCTCGGCGGATATTTCAGGGAATTATGTTGCAGGAGCTACTGCCGAAATAGCATTCGAAAAGATTGAAGCTAATCCTTTTCAGCCACGCACCGAATTTGATGATATGGCCCTGCGAGAACTTGCTGCTTCCATTAAGAATCAAGGAGTTATTCAACCTGTTACGGTTAGGAAGTTGGGTTATGACAGGTATCAGCTAATCTCAGGTGAACGCCGATTGCGTGCATCAAAACTAGCTGGTATTGAAACGATTCCTGTTTTTATTCGAGTGGCCAACGATGAGCAGATGCTCGAGATGGCATTAGTCGAAAATATTCATCGCGAAAATTTAAATGCCGTAGAAGTAGCAATATCTTACCAGCGTTTGATAGAAGAATGTGATCTAACGCAGGAACAGCTTAGCGATAGGGTGGGGAAAAGCCGTTCAACGATTACAAATTTTCTGCGCTTATTAAAACTGCCCGCTGAAGTGCAGGTGGCTGTGCGTGATGGACACATTAGTATGGGGCATGCAAGGGCTCTGATAAATCTGGAAAATCCGGAACAGCAGCTTATCATTTTGCAGCAAATTGTTGAGGAAGAACTAAATGTGAGGCAGGTTGAAGCCTTGGTGAGAACCGTAAATGACCCTCCACAAAAAAGTGCTGGCAGTCTCAAACAAAAGAATACTATTCCAGAACATCACAAACAGAAAGTGAAACAGCTTGAACAGCAGTTAAATACAAAAATCACAATCAAAAGAGATAGCAGTGGCAGAGGTAGTTTGTTAATTAGCTTTACTGATGATTTTACTTTTGACAAACTGATGGAACAACTGTCAAATGATTGATAAACAATGAATCGATCCTGTTTTTTGACTTTCTTGATCTTCATCTTATTTTCAATGAACCTGAAGGCTCAGGAAACAAACGATTTGGCCGAAATTAAAAAGCCTCACTCACCACACAAAGCTACAATTTATTCGGCTATACTTCCTGGCTTAGGTCAGGCCTATAACCGAAAATACTGGAAAGTTCCGGTTGTTTATGCCGGAATTGGCACTATTTATTATTTGGCTAGTTCCAATGCAAAAGAATATCGTAAAGCGCGTGAGGCTTATGATTATGTATCAAACGAATACGACTATCCAATTGATAATGATTTAGTTGATAGATATTCTGCTCAGGATTTACAGTCGATTCGGGATTATTACCGACGAAATATGGAACTCAGCTGGATTGTAATGGGACTTTGGTATGTTTTAAATATTGTTGATGCTACAGTTGATGCACATTTTTTTGATTATGATATTTCGGATGATTTATCTGTTCGGTTGGAACCTGTAATGAGAACCGACCATGTGTTTCCAGAGATGTCGCAATCCTATGCCGGAGTGCAGCCCGGGCTGAGTTTGCGCTTCAGGTTTTAAAATTGACTTGGAATCATACACTAAAAAGAGGTATTTTCGTGCAAAAACTGCTTTTTACTTTGCTTTAGAAACGAGAGAATGAAAAAACTTAAAATTGCTATAATTGGTTATGGGCGCATGGGGAAAACCATCGAGCAACTCGCCTTGGAGCGCTCACATCAGGTGGTTGCAAGGCTTAATGATGAAAGGGATTGGCACAAGCAGTTGGATAAATTTATTACTGCTGACGTTGCCATTGAGTTTAGTCTTCCTGATAAAGTAGTTGGTAACATCCACAAATGTTTTGATGCCAATATGCCAGTGGTCGTTGGAACTACAGGATGGTATCATGAGCTTAATGAGGTGCTTAGCTGGTGTAGTGAGCAGGATCAGGCAATTTTTTACGCTTCAAATTATAGTATAGGTATGAATTTGATGTTTCAACTCACAAAAGAAATGAGTGAATTGGCTGCGAAATATGGCTTTAGGATGAGATTGTTTGAAAAACATCATCAGCACAAACTTGACACCCCTAGCGGAACTGCCCTGGAAATTGCGCGCTTGGTGAAACAATATCATCCTGTAATTGAAGGTTATGTGCTGGAAGAGTCTCCTAATCATAAGCTTTTGCCCATAGAAGCAGTTCGCGAAGGAGAAGTTAATGGTTTGCACCGGCTTGAGCTGATTTCGGCAAACGAAAGTCTTAGCCTGACGCATGAAGCCTACAGCAGGAAAGGATTTGCTATGGGTGCTTTGATGGCAGCTGAGTTTTTAGTTGGGAAAAAAGGTGCGTTTACCATGAAAGATTTATTGCAATCAGATGAGGAATAGTAGTTTATTTTCAATAACGATATTAGTATCGGCTTTAATTGGTGCTTTCCTTTTTGTGGGAGCATGCACGACTTCAAAAAAAGTTGCTGGTGGCCAAGGTTTAACTGAAAAATCATGTATCACCATGAATATTGATCAAGCAACAAATAAAACCCTGAAGGGAAGAGCGTATGAATTGATTTCATTAAAACTTCAAAATAACTGCCTTACTGCTGTTGTGGATTATAGCGGCGGTTGTAGCAATCCTGAAATTAGTGTTAACCTGCTTGAAATTGATCGGGCTGCCTATCCTAAACAAGCTTTGATTGATATAGTTATTCAAGGCGAAGACGCCTGTCGCGAATTGGTTTCTGACAGTATTGCCATCAATATTTCTTATCTGGAGGCAATGGCTCGTGATGGGGGTATCAAATTGCGCTTTGCCGGTCAGGAAAAAGAATTTTTTTATGCCCTACCGCTCAAGTGATTACGAATTATTAACAAAATCCTGACTGAGCTTTGGAATCACTTTTCTAATTTAGCACCTTCAAAAAACCTTAATCATGCTTGCACTGATCATTATTATCCCGTTGCTTTTTACTATCCCAACCGTTTTTGCCTGGCAATTGTTTGCTAAAGCAGGTAAGCCTGCTTATTTGAGTTTGATACCTTTCTATAACCTTTTTGTGCTCTTGCAGATTATCAAGAAGCCTGTATGGTGGTATATTCTTTTGCTCATTCCTTTCCTCAATGTATTCGTTTATATGTTGATGCTGGTCGAATTGGTAAAGTGTTATGGTAAGTATGGCCTGGGAGAGCAATTTTTGGCGGTTGTGGTTCCTTTTGTTTACTTGCCTTTGATAAGTGCCGACAGTAAACTAAACTATCAGGATCCTTCAATAACTGAACGTCCGAAGAAGGGCCCGGTAAGAGAATGGCTTGATGCTATAATTTTTGCTGTGGTTGCTGCAACGATAATCCGTACTTTTTTAATTGAAGCCTATACAATTCCCACTTCCAGTATGGAAAAATCGCTGCTTGTGGGCGATTTCTTGTTTGTAAGTAAGATCAGCTATGGGCCTAAAATCCCCAATACGCCGCTTGCTTTTCCTTTCGTTCATCATACTTTGCCCTGGAGCCAAACAGCTAAAAGCTATGTGGAATGGATTAAGCTTCCTTATTATCGTTTTGCCGGGATGGGAAATGTTGAACGTAATGATGCTGTAGTTTTTAATTATCCGGCTGGTGATACAGTTAGCGATCGTTTTCAGAGTAACGTGAGCTATTATTCCTTAGTGCGCCAGTACGGAAGGGAAAGGGTTTGGACCGATAACAGAAATTTTGGGAATATTATTGCCCGCCCTGTTGATAAGCGAGAAAACTATATCAAACGTGGTGTTGGTATGCCTGGAGATACCATTCAAATCATTGAAGCAGAACTGTTTGTCAATGGTAAAAAAGCTGATGCGCCTGCTACACTTCAATTCAAACACCTGGTGAAAACAGATGGCACGATGATCAATCAGCGCATTATGGATCGGTTTAATATCACTGAAGGCAAGCGACTTAGCCAACCCGATGAATATATGCTGTGGATTAGCGAACAAATTGCTGACGAATTAGAAAAACTTCCTAATGTTTACAGTGTTGAAAAAATTGTTGAACCCACAGATATCAGAGACCCTGAAGTATTTCCTAATGCTGATAATTTCAACTGGAACATTGATAATTTTGGCCCCCTTTGGATTCCTGAAAAAGGGAAAACAGTTGGGCTATCTACCGAAAACCTGCCTTTATATGAACGCATTATTACAGCATACGAAGGAAATGAACTGGAAGTAAAAGATGGGAACATTTTGTTAAATGGTTCTCCGGCAACTAAATACACTTTTAAAATGAATTACTATTGGATGATGGGTGATAATCGTCATAATTCAGCAGATTCGAGAATTTGGGGTTTTGTGCCCGAAGATCATGTCGTGGGGAAAGCGGTTTTTGTTTGGCTTTCACTTGATCCCAATAAGTCGTTATTTGATGGAAAAATTCGTTTTAATAAGTCGATGCGTGTTGTAAATTGAGATTTGATAATAGGTGGTATAAATATTTAGCTAAATTACTATGAAAAAAGCAGTTATTGAAACAGAAAAGGGTACCATGATTGTAGAATTGTATGATGATGACGCCCCAAAAACCGTGGAAAATTTTATAAGTCTAATCCAAAAAGGCTTCTACGATGGCCTTGCTTTCCATAGGGTAATCCCCAACTTTGTTGTTCAGGGTGGCTGCCCAAAAGGCGATGGAACCGGAGGCCCCGGTTATTCCATCAACTGTGAATTGGATGGTCAAAGGCAAAAACACGAGCGTGGTGTGCTTTCAATGGCACATGCCGGACGAAATACTGGCGGATCACAATTTTTTATTTGTCACAATCGCGAAAACACTGCTCATCTGGATCGTAATCATACCGTTTTTGGTAAGGTGATCGAAAATATCGAAGTGGTTGATATGATACGGCAAGGAGATAAAATGATAAAGCTCAGTGTGGTAGAAGAATAATTTTATTTAAAATTATAAATACCGACTTTTTCAGTCGGTATTTTTAGAATTTCAATTAAATTTGCAACCTCGTTGCAAATGTATATTTTATGCAAAATTTGACCAGAACAATACTTGATCAGAAAAAGCTACAGAAAACACCTTGTAGGGTCGAGGTATTGGAAGCGCTGCATCAGGCCTCAACAGCGCTGAGTGAGCAGGAAATCAAAGACAGGCTTCATTTTGATTACGACAGGGCAACATTGTTTAGAACACTGCGCACTTTTTTGGAGAACAGCCTTATTCATCAGGTTGTTGTACAAAAAAATGAGGTGAAATATGCACTTAATCAACCACATCTCGAGCTGGAACAACAGCCCGGCCACGCTCATTTTCATTGCGACAGATGTGATAAGGTTTTTTGTTTGGGTGCTGTTTCGCAGGATATGATGATTGTACCAAAGGATTTTCAGGTAAATAGTTTTGAGATTATGTTTAATGGTTTTTGTGCACAATGCAGAGCAAATTAATCTTATTTCTTTTGCTGTTTTTTGCAGCTCAATCGAGTAATAGCCAATCACAGGATGGGGGCAATAGGCTCACAGGGATTGTGCTCAACGATCGCAATGAACCTATGGCGGGAGCTCATGTTTTTATGGCAGAAAGCTCAGAACAGACCCTTTCAGATAGCAGCGGACAATTCTATTTCAATGATTTAGCCAGTGGGCAGTACAGATTGCATGTGAGCTTTGTCGGATATCGCTGTATTCATCCTTACCGTGTTTTGGTGGATAAAAAAAACACCATAGTGACCGTTGTGATGGAGCCTGAAAATCATGGTTTGGATGAGGTTGTAATACTTTCTGACCGAAAGGAAGAAGCCGAAAAAACTCCTCAGGCTGTTGTTGGAGCAGGTGAGCAATACCTCAGAGAAAACAGGGGAAGCAGCCTGATGACCAGTTTGGAGAAATTGCCTGGTATTCAGGCAATGACGATAGGACAGGGGCTTTCGAAGCCGATGATCCGTGGGCTTTCTTTCAACCGGGTAGTGGTTACTGAGAATAATATTAAGGTTGAAGGACAGCAATGGGGGGCCGATCACGGCCTTGAGGTTGATCAGTTTGCCGTGGAGCAAATTGAAATTATCAAAGGACCATCCAGTTTGATTTATGGCTCTGATGCTGTGGGAGGGGTTGTGCGTCTAAAGCCACATGCCTTAGCTTCACCGGGAAATATTGAAACAGAATTGAATACAATTTTCAGATCGGTAAATGATTTATTGGGAATTTCGGTTCGGAGCCGTTATCGGGCGGATAAGTTTTTTACTTATGCACGCTTTACTCAAACGCGATTTTCAGATTACCGTGTTCCGGCTGATAGTTTCTATTACAACAGGTACCGTTTTGCGATTCCAAATAAAAGGCTAAAAAATACAGCAGGGCAGGAGCAAAGTGCCTATTTTACTGCCGGGTGGATTGATGATTGGGGGAAATTGTCATTTTCGGTCAGTGATGTTTTTTCTAAGACCGGATTTTTTCCGGGCGCTCATGGTCTGCCCAGTGCCGCCAAGCTTCAGGATGATGGTTCGCTCCGAAATATTGAACTTCCTTTTCAACAGGTTAATCATTTTAAACTTAGTCTTAATGGAATTTTTATTTTAACCAAAACACAAAAACTACTTGTTGACGGCGGTTATCAATCAAATCACAGGCAGGAGTGGTCGCTGTTTCACAGTCATTATCCCGGCCAGCAAGCTCCCGAAATTAATCCCGATTTGGAACTGGAATGGGGATTGGATACCTGGTTAGGTAACATAGTTTATCGAAAACAGGCTTCAGGTCATCGCTTAGATTTTGGCTTGAGTACTGTTTATCAGGAAAACGGTATCGGAGGCTATATGTTTTTAATTCCTGCTTATCAAAAAACGGGTTTAGGCACTTTTTATGTACACGACTGGAAACTGAGCGAAAAGTGGCGTTTCAATTGGGGCTTGCGTTACGACTGGGGAAACCTAAAAATGGAGTATCACTTTTCTCCCTTCACTTCAACCGTTAAAGCACCTGATTATAATGGAGACTTTAATGATCTGAGCTGGGGTGTAGGAGCAGTTTTTGATCCGGATAATAATATCTTAGTCAAGATAAATCTGGCCAAGAGTTTTCGTATGCCGGTCACTGCCGAGCTGGGTTCAAACGGCATTCATCACGGATCTTTTCGTTATGAGTTAGGCGATACTACTATCACATCAGAATATGCCTATCAAGCTGATTTGGCGCTTCAATGGAAAAATCAAAAATGGTATTTTGCGATAAGTCCATTCGCTGCCTATTTTCCCAATTTTATTTATTTGAATCCAACCGGAAGCTATCTGATGCCCGATGGAAGCGAAGTTCAGGAAGCTGATGCTGGTCAGATCTACCGCTATGTGCAGTCGGAAGCTTATCGGTTTGGTGCCGAAATGGAATTGGGAATGCAAATTAGTCGCCTGTTCGACTGGGACTTACAAACAGAATATGTCTATACCACCGATGGCGTTTATCCCATTCCTTTTACCCCGCCATTTAAGCTTGTAATGGGAATAAACCATATTCTGCCGGCTTATTGGCGAAAGCTGCATCAAACGCAATTGCGTTTTGAATGGGTAAGTGTTGCCAAACAAGCATTAGTAGCACGCAACGAACGCGTTACGCCGGGTTATGACTTGTTTAATATTAGCTTTTCTACAAAAATACTCACTTCGTATTTTCCTCTGGGAATTGATCTTCAGTGGCAAAATGTATTCAATACTAAATATTTCAATCACCTGAGTTTTTACAGGCAGCTTCAGCTACCCGAAGCCGGAACTAACCTTCAGCTTTCAGTGTCTGTCCCAATTAATGTTAAAATCAAGCGATAAATATTTTAAGAAAAGTGCCAATCAGAATGAAACCTCAAATGTGATTTTACCTTCAATAAATGCTATTAATCCATTACTTTTGCAGTTGCAAAGGAGTAATCAATTATTAATTATTAAATATAAACTTATGAGAAACAATCGTTTTTTTGCCTTGATGCTGTTTTTGTCCGCAACAATTGCATTCACCTCCTGTTCAAAGGATGAGGATGATCCTGCTGAAGAAAAGGATACCACAAAACCACTGATTGATTTGACTTCACCGGCTGATGACACTGAATTTTTACCGGGTGATGTTATTCCATTCAGCGCAGTGCTTTCGGATGATAAAGCATTAGGAAGTTATAAAATTGATATTCACCCTGGCGAAGGACATGATCATAAAAGCGCTGATGATAATGGAGCCTGGAGTTACCAAAAAAGCTGGTCATTACCCGAAGGATCTACTAATGAAACAGTGAGTCATTCAGAAATTGTAGTTCCCGAAGAAGTTGACGGCCTTCCTACAATGCCCGGCGACTATCATTTTTTGGTTTATTGCACTGATAAGGAAGGAAATGAGGAGTTTGTTGCGCACGATATTATTATTGTGGAACCGGCTGACGAAACGGCACCAGAAATTTCCTTTAGTTTTACTCCTGAAGAAAACCAAGTTTACATCAGAGCAGATACCATAAAAATTGAAGGAAGTGTTACTGATAATAAACACCTTAGTGAATTGCTGGTTGCCATTATGCGCACCACTTCATCCGAAGATATGGTTAATACAACGGATGCATTCGTAATAATGCTGAATGCCAACGAACAGCTTGTCGATCAAAATAGCTTCGATTTTAATGCATCAATTCCTGTTGGAGCACCTCAGGATAACAATGTTCCTCCGAGAAATGTTACCTGGTCAAGAGGTAATTTTTATCTGATCGTAAAAGCCATAGATGAAAGCGGGAATGTTGCATTTAGCCAACATTTTCCCATTGTGATACAATAATCAAAAGCATAATTTTCTTGAAGCATTATCGGGTTTTAAGCCAGATGGTGCTTCTTTTGTTTTAAGCAGGACGAATCATACCATTTTTGCTACTTTTGTGCTTTCATTTCAAAGGAAAGAAAGGCATGGCCAAACCCGTAAATAAGTTAAAAACAAACACTTTCAAAGAGAAGGAAACTGCTGTATCAAAAGGAAATAGTAAAACCGCAAAGAATAGTAGCCCCAAAAAGCCAACAAAACCAAGCCGGAGTTTTCCGTTTAAGAAATTGACAGGAATTTTCTTGGTTTTTGTTGCGATATACCTTGCCTTAGCCTTCACCTCTTTTTTTATTAATTGGTTTAATCAGTTAACAGATGATGTGATAGCTGATATTACAATAAGCCGTTTACTTACTGATATTGAGTTGAATATACGTAATTGGACTGGTAATCTCGGGGCTTTTCTGGCGCAGTTTTTGGCAAAAGAAGGTTTTGGTGTTGGTGCATATTACTTGGTTTTAATTTTACTCGCCTGGGGCATTCAATTGGGGACCAATATTCAACTGTTCAAGGCCTGGACATTATGGAAATATGGATTTTTGAGTTTGATTTGGCTGCCATTATTACTTGCTTTTATTTTTAGAACCGACCCAATGAATGTACTCGGCGGAGTTTTGGGTCATTATTTACATATTTATCTCAAAGGGATTATTGGAACAGCGGGGATTATTATCGCACTAACATTTACGTTTGCTGCTTACGTCATACTACAGTTTAACCTTACTTTCAGTAGAAAACCTCATACTACAAATAATATTTCGGAAGGACACAAGCGTAAACGAGCCGCATCGGATGCACCAGTAGATATCTATAATACTGTTGAATATGCTGTTGATAATGAAGATGATAACAATGATTTTAAAAAACCTGAAAATGGTTCTGGCAATACGTTAAAAAAAACTGAGCCAGAAGATAATGGATCAGTAAGTCTTGAAGTGGATTTGCCATTAGCGGATAGTAAACCCGATGAGGCATTTGCCGGGGAAGATATTGAATTTAGCGTTGAGCCCGTAAAAAAAGAAGAAACGCGCAAAAAGGGAACTATTGAGCGACAGGGACTTGATACACAGTTTGATCCTACACTTGATTTGCCTGAGTATAAATTTCCACATCTTGATTTGCTTACCGATTATGGTGATGGCGGAATAAGCGTTGAGCGAAGCGAGTTGGAATCGAACAAAAAGAGAATTGTTGAAACTTTAGCCAATTACAGTATTGGCATCGAAAAAATTAAGGCAACCATTGGGCCAACCGTAACCTTGTATGAAATCGTTCCCTCTGCCGGAGTTAGAATAGCGCGAATCAAAGGGTTGGAAGACGATATTGCCTTGAGCCTTTCGGCAATCGGAATTAGGATTATTGCCCCCATACCGGGTAAAGGAACGGTAGGAATAGAAGTGCCAAACCAGAAACCTGAGATTGTTTCGATGCGCACCATTATTGGATCCGAAAAATTTTCTGATAACAACTTCGAGCTTCCTTTTGGGCTTGGAAAAACAATCGCTAACGAAAGTTTTGTGGCTGATCTGGCCAAAATGCCTCATATCCTAATGGCTGGAGCTACTGGTCAGGGTAAATCTGTTGGCTTGAATGCAATCATTGCTTCGTTGTTGTATTGTAAACATCCTGCCGAGCTGAAATTTGTTATGGTCGATCCCAAAAAAGTAGAACTCAGCTTGTTTAGCAGGATCGAAAGACATTACCTGGCCAAATTACCCGATTCGGAAGAGGCTATCATTACCGATACCAGAAAAGTAGTGCGAACCCTTAATTCGCTGAGTATTGAGATGGATAATCGTTACGAATTGCTCAAGGATGCTCAGGTGAGAAATGTTAAAGAATATAATGTTAAATTCAGATCGCGTAAGCTAAATCCAATGCACGGCCATCGGTTTTTACCTTATATCGTGTTGGTTGTGGATGAATTTGCCGACTTGATTATGACGGCAGGAAAAGAAATAGAAAGCCCTATTACCCGTTTGGCACAGCTTGCCAGAGCCGTTGGAATTCATTTGATTATTGCCACACAGCGTCCTTCTGTAAACATCATCACCGGTACTATTAAAGCTAATTTTCCGGCTCGTATCGCCTTCCGGGTAATTTCAGGAACAGATTCAAGAACGATTTTGGATACTAAAGGCGCCGATCAACTAATTGGCCGTGGCGATATGCTGCTTTCAACGGGCAGCGACCTGGTGCGCCTGCAATGTGCTTTTATCGATACACCTGAAGTGGAGAAACTGACGGAATTTATCGGCTCACAGCGTGGCTATCCGGATGCTTATTACCTGCCTGAGTTTGCTGAAGAACAGGATGAAGCCGGTGATGTGTTTGATGCTACCGAAAGAGATGAATTATTTGAAGATGCCGCCCGCATTATCGTCCAAACACAGCAGGGATCAACTTCCTTATTGCAGCGTAAACTAAAGCTGGGATATAATAGAGCAGGCCGAATTATCGATCAGTTGGAAGCTGCGGGTATCGTTGGGCCTTTTGAAGGAAGCAAAGCACGTGAAGTAAAAGTAGCCAACGAAATGGCTTTGGAACAGTTTTTGAAGGATCTTGATCTGCCTAAACACGAATAGCATGAAAAACTTGATGAAGACTTTGATTTATTTATTTATTGTTGGAATAGCACAGCAACTTACTGCACAAGATACTGCGGAAGAATTGTTGCGTAAAGTGATCGACCAGACCAAATCTTATCCGGCAATGAAGGTGGTTTTTGATTATCGCATGATAAATGAAGATGCCGGAATTGATGAGCTGAAAACCGGAGAAGTTTTTATTCAAGGTGATGCATATAAACTGGTAATGGCAGGCCAGATTGTAATTTCCAACGGAAATGCTATTTGGACTATTCTGGAAGATTCTGAGGAAGTTATGATTAGTGATGCTATGGAAGGCGAAGAAAATATCACGCCCAGCCGTTTGCTGACTTCTTATTATGAAGATCATAAAATCAGTTACTTTCAGGAAAACAGGCGCAATCAAAACCCCGGCCAGAAAACAATTGAATTAAAACCTGAGTCTGGAAAAAAATTCGCAAAAATTCATATCGATATCATCGAACAAGGTCTTCATATAAAGCAGTTTACGATATTTGACAATGGTGGAAACGCTTTTATTTATGTCATTAAAAATTTGGACGACA
>Ga0100391_1000307_pt1 | contig 58147 bp, 57 predicted proteins | sample CryGeymeta201515_FD_81541 | JGI IMG/M metagenome (GOLD analysis project Ga0100391, IMG submission 81541) | Groundwater microbial communities from Crystal Geyser aquifers in Utah, USA - Crystal Geyser metaG 2015-15 | ecosystem: Environmental > Aquatic > Deep subsurface > Groundwater | place: USA...
ACCGCGTCGAACCAGCCATCTTCGCCAAACCGGTCAACTACGGCTTCATCCCGCAGACGCTTGATGAGGATGGTGACGAACTCGATACGCTGATCATCTGCCCCGAACCGCTCGCGACCGGTGTCTGGCTAGAAGCCACCATCATCGGTGTCATGAAGTTCGAAGATGACGGCGAAGTCGACGACAAAATCGTGGTCGTACCTGCCGATAACCGAGACGACAATCGGATTACCAGTTTGCAGGACATTCCCCAGTTGGTCGCCCAGCTGGAGCACCACTTCACGCATTACAAAGACCTGAAGAAGCCGGGTAGTACGATCGTGAAGGGCTGGGGCGATGCTGAAGAGGCCAAGGTAATCATCAAATCCTGCATCGAACGTTGGAACAACCGCTAAGTGAACATTATCAACGTCAGTAAGGTATTCGTTCGTCGCACGTCGGACGGAAAATACCTGGTGTTGCGGAGCGGCGCCTGGGAGGAACGACCGGACAGATCGCAGAAACCCGACTTTGCTGGCGGCGTGGTTGAACCCGGCGAGCGTATCGAACAAGGGGCGGCCCGAGAGCTCCTTGAGGAGACCGGTCTCGACGTACAACCCGCAGACCTGACGTTGGTCTACACCACGTCGTTTCTGAGCGACAAGGACGGCGCGGCTGTCAACCGGCTGGTATACTTCGTGGAAATTGAAGGAGAGCCTGAGGTGACGCTGAGCTGGGAGCATGAGGAATTCTGGTGGGCGACGGCCGATGAACTAAGGGCGCTTGATATCCGCGCACCATATCCTGCCATCATCCGTCATCTCGATGACATCGGTTTACTGAGCTAAACGTCACGACGATTGCCGGCGGCGGGCTTTTTCGCGCACAATCGCGGCCGCGCCAGAGATCGATTCCATCAACCCGAGCTGCTTCAGCTGAGCCCTGATTTTGGTCTTGGCATGTGATGTGACCACCTGGTCGAGCCAGGCTCGTTTGACCTGCGGAATTTTTCGCTTCACAACTTCGACGATGTCACCGTTGTGAAGCGGTTTGTCGAACGGCTGGATATTACCGTTCACCTTGAAGCCACCGGCATACTTACCGATGTCGGTATGCACCAGATATGCGAAGTCAAGCGGCAGCGCGCCTTCCGGCAGGTTATAAATGTCGCCCCTGGGGGAATAGACGAACATACGTTTACCAAACAAATCGATATCAAGCTGGTCGCGGCTTATCTCTTCCTCATTTCGCAATTTGCCGGCGATTTCCTGCAACTGGGTGATCCATTGCAGCTGACTCGGGAGCTTTTCCATCTTGCTGGTCTTCAGGTAACTGTTGCTGTCTTTCTGTTCGTGGTAGTGAAAGCTGGCCGCCAGCCCTGATTCGGCGTATTCATGCATGGCGCGTGAACGTACCTGGAATTCGACGATTTGCTCATTCGGCGTAATGACGGTTGTGTGCAGGCTCTGATAGCCATTCGTCTTTGGCACCGCGATGTAATCCTTAATACGCTGGATCATCGGCTGGTACATGCCGTGCAGGATGCCGAGCGTGCGGTAGCACTCCGCCTTGTCGCTGACGATGATGCGCAGGGCCATCAGATCGTAGATGTCGTCGATGTTGCCACCGACCTTCTTCAACTTGCGATGCAGACTATAGACGCTTTTTACCCGACCGTTGATCTCAAACTCGACGCCCTGCTTTTTCAGCTCGGCCTCAACCTCTTGACGAACCTTACCAAGCTTGCGGGTGCTGCGGCCGAGACGTTTCTTCATCAGGTTGCGGGTACGTTCGAATTCCTTCGGGTCGAGATATTTGAAGCCGAGCTCTTCGATCTGCATGCGCGGCCCACCCATACCAAGCCGGTCGGCCATCGGCGCGAATACTTCAAGTGACTCGCGGGCGATTTTTTTCTGCTTGTCACGTGGCATGTGCTCGAGTGTCTGGAGGTTGTGCAACCGGTCGGCAATCTTGATGATGATGACGCGCACGTCACGCCCGACGGCAATCAGAAGCTTTGAAAGATTGTCTTTAGTCTGAGGGAGGTAGCTCTCCAGGTCACGCATGCCGCTTCTGGCCTGGCCGACCTTAGTAACACCGTCGACCAGAAAAGCGACATCGCGACCGAACCAAGCCTCTATCTGTTCGAGCGTCAGTTCGGTGTCTTCAACCGTGTCGTGCAAAATGCCGGCTAACACGCTGTCGATATCCATTTCCCAGTTAATCAGCAAGTTGGCGACCGCCAGGGGGTGGATGATGTAGGGTTCACCGCTACGGCGTGTCTGCCCGGTGTGCGCCGTAGTGGCGACGTCGATGGCATGCTCGAGCTCCAGCACCTGGTTCTCGGTGTAGTGGGGTCGGGCCGCGTCCAGCAACTCACGCTTCTTCATGCCCTCATTATAACTTACGCCTCGGTTGTGTATAATCATAAGCAACATAACCGAACAATCAGAACATAAGGAGTGGGATATCCTCATGAGCCAAGCTAAGATCGCCATTAACGGGTTCGGCCGAATCGGCCGTAATGCATTTAAGATCGCTTTCGAGCGGAGCGACCTCGAAATCGTCGCTATCAACGACCTGACCGACAACGCCACGCTAGCATACCTGTTGAAGCATGACAGTAATTACGGTACGTACGGCCATGACGTGACGGCCGACGCAGACGGTATCGTCGTCGACGGTAAAAAAATCAAGGTACTGGCCGAAAAGGATCCAGCGGCGTTGCCCTGGGCCGACCTTGGAGTTGAGCTAGTCATCGAATCGACCGGCTTCTTCACCGATAAGGAGGGTGCCGCCAAGCATATCGCTGCTGGTGCCAAGCGCGTCGTTATCTCCGGCCCGACCAAATCGGACGGGGTCGATACCATCGTACTCGGCGCCAACGACGACAAGGTAGCCGGAGCTACCGAGGTCATCTCGAACGCCAGTTGTACGACCAACTCACTGGGAGCGGTCATGGCGGTGCTCGAGGCGGAATTCGGCATTGAGAAGTCTATGTTGACGACGGTGCATAGCTATACCGCCAGCCAGGCCCTGCAGGACGCCCCGAAGAAAGATCTCCGTGAAGGGCGGAATGCCAGCGAGAATATCGTACCGACCAGTACCGGCGCGGCTATCGCGGTCGCGAAGGTGCTGCCGAGTCTGGCAGGTAAGTTCGATGGCATCAGTATGCGTGTGCCGACCGCGGTCGTTTCCATCAGCGACGTGACAGCTCTGTTATCTCGTGACGTGACGGTCGAGGAAGTCAACGCCGCTTTCAAGAAGGCGGCAGGGGATGCCTACTACCAGGGAATCCTGGGGGTCTCGGAGGAGCCGCTGGTATCGCGTGACTACATCGGTAACAGTAACTCCGGTACGGTTGATCTGGCGTTGACACGGGTGGTTGACGGCAACTTAGTGAAGGTGTGTGCGTGGTACGACAACGAGTGGGGCTATTCGAACCGGTTGGTCGAATTGGTCGCCGACGTTGCCAAGTCGCTCGCGAAATAATTCCTGAAAATTAAACGGCCCACCGGCCCGGCTCAGGCGGACTCCAGGCTCACAGACCTGGGTTAGTCTGTCTGAGCCGGACCGGCAAGGCCGTTTCGGTGGGCATGGTCAGAGGAAGCTGGCGAGAGCGGGCAGCTCCCAGTCATCAGTCTCGGTCGATGCCGATAGCGATGGGTAGGAGTAGCACGCTTGGCGGGCTGTCAGGTCGCCGTTGCGACGACTGAGGACGACAGCGCGCCACCACGTCGTGACGGTAGGGGACTCATCCAGTACCACCAAGTCGATGAAACGACCAGTCATAGCGAGGTAGCGGATCCCCATCGGGATCGGTTCCTCGTTCAGGATGACCTCGACCGTATCGCCGTCGCCCATGACGTCAACCTCATGGCCGAGCCACTCGACCGCGGTCACCGCCAGATGATGGCTGATCGCCCGTTGCAACTGGGCACCGTCGAAGCTGACTGACGCCTCTGTGCTTCGTACTTCCACTAAATTTCGCATCCGATCGCCTTCCACGAGAGTACAGATGATAATTATATAATATCACAATTGCGTAAAATAATCAACAGCGGGCACGCGTCACCGCTTTACACGTGGCCCTATGATGCTTATACTTTAACCATATGAAAATCTATCTGGGTGCGGACCATCAAGGCTTTTACTTGAAGGAAAAGATATTCGCTTATTTAGCCAAGCATGGCTATGAGGTGGAAGATGTCGGTGATCAGGAGCTTGACCCGACCGACGATTTCCCCGACTTCGCGCAGATGGCGGCCACGAAAGTCATCGGCGAGACTGATGCAGACCCGCGGGCCATCCTGATTTGTGGCGGTGGTCAGGGCATGGCCATGGCGGCCAATCGGTTCAGAGGCATCCGTGCCGCCGTGATCTGGGACTCATACGAGGCCAAGATGACGCGTCATGACAACGACAGTAACGTGCTTTGTCTGCCTTCCCGAGTCGTTGAGGACGATGAGGCATTGTGGAAAGGCATCGTCGAAACCTGGCTTAATACGCCCTTTGGCGCCGCCGCCCGCTTTAAGCGCCGCAACGCGCAGATTGATGAGATGGCCTGATGCCGACGGTCATCGTTCCAACGATCCTGGCGGAGAACGCCGATCAGTATAAACAGTCGATGGAGCGTATTCAGTCGTTCGCGCAACGGGTACACATCGATATCTGTGACGGTGAGTTCGCACCCAGCTTCACAGTCGGCGCCCGCGAGGTGTGGTGGCCAGCCGAATGGCAAGCCGACGTGCACGCCATGGTGGCCCGACCCAGCGAGCATGTAGAACAACTGATCGCCCTGAAAGCCGGCTTGATCATCTTTCATGCCGAGGTGCAGGAAGATTTGCTACCGACCATGCAACGCGTGCAGCAAGCAGGGCTGAAGGTAGGGGTCGCCTTGCAACGCTCGACCGTCCCGCTCGCCGTCAAGCCCTATATCGAACAGGCCGATCATGTCATGGTATTCAGCGGCGACCTGGGGCATTATGGCGGTGTCGCTAGCCTGATGCAGCTCTAGAAAGTCCGCTTGATCCGCGCCATCAAACCGAACGTCGAAGTTGGCTGGGACGGTGGCGTCAACGTTGAGAATGCCTACAGCTTGTCACAGGGCGGAATCGACGTGTTGAACGTCGGGGGAACCATCGCGAAGGCGACGGATCCGGCCGAGACGTACAAGGCGCTCACGAACGAAATCAACAAGCATACGGCCATCTAAACCGCTCATGCTACAATGGTGGTAACAATGAGTGGGCAACTGACGACCAAACAGATCGAACAGAAGGCGAATGTCATCCGTAAGGACATCATCCGCATGCTGGAAACGGCTGGCAGCGGCCATTCGGCAGGTCCGCTCGGCCTAGCCGATCTGCTGGCGACCTTGTATTTCAACGTTATGAACATCGATCCGAAAAAACCGGAGTGGGAGGCACGAGATTACTTCTTCCTGTCGAACGGCCACTGTGTGCCGGTGCAGTATGCGACCATGGCCGAAGCGGGCTACTTCGATAAAGCGCTTCTTCGCACCTTGCGTAAATGGGGGTCGCCGTTGCAGGGGCACCCGGAGCGGACCCGCCTGCCAGGCCTTGAAAATACCAGCGGACCGCTTGGTAGCGGGCTGAGCCAGGCAGCCGGCGTGGCCTACAGCCTGCAGTACTTAGACAACCAACTGCATCGGTTCGTGTACTGCGTAACCGGTGACGGTGAGCTGAACGAGGGCAATATCTGGGAAGGCGCCATGTTCGCCGGTAAGTACAAGCTGAGTCAGCTGATAGTTTTCGTTGATCGCAATAACATTCAGATCGATGGCAATACCGAAGAGGTCATGCCGCTGGAGGACCTGCGCGGTAAGTGGGAAAGTTTCGGCTGGCATGTTCAGGAGATTGACGGCCATAACATCGAGAGCATCCAGGATGCCGTCGGTATGGCAAAGGCTATCACCAACCGCCCGAGCGTTATCATCACCCACACCATTCCAGGAAAAGGTGTCGATTTCATGGAATATGACTACCATTGGCACGGTTTACCGCCGAACCATGAGCAGGCCAAGGAGGCATTACGGGAACTACGGACGCTCGGCGGCAAGGTCAAGCATGAAGGGATGAGCGTATGAGTGAGTTCCATCTGACAAAGAATCTCTTTGACGGCGTCTCGGCGGAGCCAATCCGGGCCGGGTTCGGTCGTGGATTGAAGACCGCTGGCGAGGTAGATAGCCGCGTCGTCGCGCTCTGTGCCGATTTGACTGAAAGCGTCCAGATGCACCTGTTCCGCGACGCGTTTCCTGAGCGTTTCATCGAAGTGGGAGTGGCTGAACAAAACCTTGTCACTGTGGCCAGCGGGCTCGCGCGCGCCGGCAAGATTCCTTTCACGGCCAGTTATGCCGCCTTCAGTCCAGGCCGCAACTGGGAACAAATCAAGACGACGGCCGCCCTGAACGATCAGCCGGTAAAGGTAGTCGGGGGACATGCCGGTCTGTATACCGGTCCAGACGGCGCCACCCATCAGATGCTTGAAGACATCGCACTGATGCGCAGCATGCCGAATATGGTCGTGGTAGTGCCGGGCGATAGCCTGGAAGCTGAAAAAGCCACCCTTGCCTTGGCGGCGAATGGCAAGCCGAGCTATCTGCGACTCGCTCGCGACAAGACGGCCATCTTCTCGACGCCAGAATCACCGTTCGAAATAGGTAAGGCCTATGTGCTCAGGAAGGGTCACGACGTCACGCTCTGCGGCACCGGCACGATGACCTACGAGCTGCTCGTGGCCGCTGAAGCGCTGAAGAAGCATCATATCGACGCTGAAGTCATCCATGTTCCGACGATCAAGCCGCTCGATAGTCAGACGATCCTTCATAGCGTCGAGAAGACCGGCCGCGTCCTGACGGCCGAGGAAGCCCAGATCAATGGTGGTCTCGGCAGTGCCGTCGCCGAGCTGACGGCTGAATTCTTACCGGTGCCGCTGAAGCGCCTTGGCGTCGAAGACAGGTACGGCGAATCAGGCGCTCCCCGGGAGGTGATCGAACACTTCGGGTTGGATGGAAAAAGCTTGGCGCACAAGATACGCCAGTACGTTGAGAGAGTACCACAGTATAAGAAAGGATTTTGATGACCCACAGCATTCGCCAGATACGAGATAATACCACCAGGGCCCGTCATCTGATGCAACGCTCACGCCAGCAGAAATTTGCCGTCGGCGCGTTCAATATCGACAACCAGGAGACGCTCATCGCGGTGGCCCGGGCGGCACAGAAGCTGAACGCCCCGGTGCTGGTGGAAGTCAGCGACGGTGAAGTCGAAGCACTCGGGCTCGAGAACGTCCGCGACATGGTGGATAATTATAAGGACGAGTACGGCGTTGAGATGTACATCAATCTTGATCACAGCCCGACCGTCGAAGGTTGTAAGCGGGCGATCGATGCTGGCTACGAGTTCATCCACATCGATATCTCCCAAGCCAATCACGACGCATCCGAAGAAGAAATCATCAGTAAGACCAAGGAAGTCGTTGAGTACGCCCGCTTCACCGGTGCGCTGGTCGAGAGCGAGCCGCATTATTTCGGCGGTTCGTCCAACCTGCACGAGGAAGAGATTGATTACGAGACCATCAAGAAGACCTTCAGCACGCCTGAAGGCGCCCGGTCATTCATTGAGGCGACCGGCATTGATACCTTTGCGGCAGCCGTTGGCAACTTGCACGGAAAATATCCCGTACCAAAGGAGCTTGACCTAGAGCTACTGGCCCGTATTCGCGAGAGTATCGGTTGTCAGATTTCGCTGCATGGCGGTTCCGGCACGCCACTGCACTTCTTCGAGGAAGCGGCCCAGATCGGCGTCAGCAAGATCAATATCAATAGCGACATGCGCTATGTGTTCCGCACCATGCTGGAGAAAGTGCTGGCGGACAACCCGAAGGAATACGCAGTGGTGAAACTGATGCCGACGGTATATAAAGCCGTGCAAGAAGTAGTAGAAGAGAAGATTACCGCGTTCGGTACGGCCGGTAAGGCGGTTCGTTAGCGCAGCTCCAGCGCGGAACTCCCCAGTACCCGCATGCCCTCGAATGGCTCGGTGAGCCGCGAGTTGAGTGTCCCGTCACTCAGTGCCAACTCATCAAGCTGCACCATATTCATCGCCACCAGGCCGCGGTTCGTAAGTGCCGGTGCAACGAGCACTCGTTTTTTCTGCTGGTAGTGACTCTTGTTACGGAGAAGTTTGTATGAGGCCAGTGTATCAATGTCGAAAGTATCAATTGGAATCGGCCCGTCCACGATATTGTCCGGTCCAGCCTTGAACGCATTATGAGACATGACGCCGAGAAGTTCCGCGAAAATCGCCGCCCGACCGTAGAGGGATCGGACATATCGGGCGTCTTCCAGGGCTTCTTCCCGGGGAAGGGCGTCATAGGTAAATCGGGTGGTTATGTTTTCGTGAAGACTCATAGCTCGTTTATAGACCTGACGCGGGAATTTCTCAACCATAAGTGATATAATCTGAAGCAATGAGTGGGCAACATCATCCGACAATTCTTTCCATCGGTGCGGCTGTGCAAGACGTGTTCTTGAGTCATAGCGAAGAGTTCACCCCCGTGACAGACAGATCGCTTCATGAACAGGTGATGCAACTAGAGATGGGCGCGAAGGCCGATGTCAACAAGATCGATTTCGCGACTGGTGGTGGTGCGACCAACGCCGCAGTCACGTTCGCCCGTCAGGGACTTCACGCCATCTTCATGGGTACGATCGGTCGTGATCCGGCCGGACAGGCCGTATTGGACGACCTCGACCGTGAAGGCGTCGACACCCGCCTTGTCAGCTACTCGACGAAACTCAACACTGGCTATTCGGTATTGTTGCTGGCGCCCAACGGAGAGCGCACTATCCTGACCTATCGCGGGGCCTCGACCCACTACGAGCTGAAACATTTCGATCTCGCGCCGGTTGAGGCTGATTGGCTGTACGTCTCAAGCCTGGCCGGGCAGATGGAGGTTTTGTCGCACATCTTCCATCAGGCGAAAACGAAAGGGATGAAAGTCTTCTTTAACCCCGGTAAGGGCGAACTGAAGCATACTGCCAAACTGAAAGGATTGCTGGAAGACGTTGACGTCGTGTCGGTGAACAAAGAAGAGGCGGCGCAAATCGTGCACGGCAGTGACAGCGAAGAGTTGGCCCGACACCTCCTGCACTACGTCGATACTGCAATCGTCAGTGACGGACCAAACGGCGTGACGGCAACTGATGGCAGTAGTGTCGTCAAGGCCGGCATGTACCGGGATGTCAAGGTAATCGATCGGACCGGTGCCGGTGACGCCTTCGGTTCTGGCTTCTTGAGTCAGTGGGCGGCGGGAAGTTCGCTCAAAGACGCCATTATCTTCGCCAGTGCGAACTCTACCTCCGTCGTGACGAAAATCGGTGCCAAGACCGGCATCCTGCCTCACGGCGTACGGCTGCATGATATGCCATTAACGGAACGACCGTTCTAAAGGAAACCTGAGTATGACAAAATTCCTCGCCGAGTTACTGGGCACCGATCATCCGCTATTCGTCCGGACCATCGCCGATTTCGAACGGGCCAGCGGCAATGCCGGTGTCGATACGCGTCTTATTGCTGACATTACCGAATCCGGGCATGCTATCATGCGTCAGCTTACGATTGATCCGGCGGACACATCGGGCCGAGAGTTGTACCAAGCGCTTAACGCCGCGGTCGCTTCCGGGCAGGCGGAAGCCTTGCTGAGTGACAGCCATTTCGTCCTGCTACGGTTTGACGACGGACCCGTGTCGTTCTGTCTGCACGACGTGATTGAAAACGCGCATCACGAACTTGCCTACGAACAGCGTGTGGTTGGCCATGGCCAGCGCCACTTGCGCATGGAGATCATCCGGCGTTATGCCGAACACGACCGCACGAGCGGTGAGATGGTACACGAATTGGCCGCTCAGGCCGGTCTGAAGCCGCCTGAAGACGAAGGCCATCTACCGCTGCCCACGAACCACGCTGTCTCGACGAAGGATAGCGCGCCCAGCATCCTGGCCATCGGTGATATCTTCACTGATGCATTTATCAAGCTTTCCGAGGATGTCGCCCGGGTTGAAGAGGATGAGAAGGGGGAGAAGCGTCTCAGCTTGCCATTCGGCAGCAAGCCACCATACGAACAAGTCGACATTGTACGGGCTGTCGGCCCGAGTCCGAATGCGGCCGTCGCCTTCGCCCGCCTTGGCATCCGCGCCAGTCTGCTGGCATGGTTAGGCGATGACCAGCCCGGGGATGAAGCGGTCCAGTACCTGAAGGACGAAGCTATCGATACTGAGTTGGTGGTGCAGCAAGCCGCCACCCCGTCGAATTACTACTATGTGCTACGGCTGGGAGCCGAGCGGACGATCCTGGTCAAGAACGAAGCTTACCATTATGAATGGCGTGCCCCTGCCACGCCCCCTGATTGGGTGTACGTATCACTTATCAGTGCCGACTCCTGGCAGCTGCACGAGGATCTGCTGGCGTACCTCACGACGCATCCTGAGATAAAACTGGCCTTCCAGCCGGGCACGTTCCACTTCAAGTGGGGTGCCGAGAAATTGGCAGCACTCTACCGTCGGAGTCACATCGTGGTTATGAATCGAGAGGAAGCCGTCGACGTGACGAAGAAGTCCTATGATTCACTTCGTGAGCTCACGACGGCACTGCATGACATGGGTCCGGCCATCGTCGTGATTACCGACGGGCCGAACGGCTCATATGCCTCTTATGACGGCCGTCTGGTCACGATACCGAATTATCCCGACCCAGGGCCGCCCGTCGATCGGACCGGTGCCGGTGACGCATTCGCCTCAACGATCGTTGCCGCCTTGGCAGAGGGCGAGACGATGGATACGGCGCTTACTTGGGCACCTATCAACAGTATGAACGTCGTACAGCACCTCGGCGCTCAGGCGGGTCTGTTGACGAAAGAAGCAATCCAGGAATACCTGGCTGCTGCTCCAGGCGAGTACGCAGTGAAGGACCTTGACTGATAGCTAGTGGTCGCAGTACGTCTTGTTGGCTCGGGCAAGACGCACCACCTCGTTGACATCATCGGTAATGTGATACAGTAACTCGTCGCCAGCTGAGATTAACCGTTCTTTCTCGAGCATCTGCGTGCGTATGAACTGATCAAGTGGCTTCCAGAACTCGGTACCGTAGAGGATGACCGGTGCCTTACCTGTCTTTCCGGTCTGGATAAGCGTGAGGATTTCCATCATTTCGTCCAGGGTGCCGAATCCGCCAGGGAAATAGACGTAGGCGTCAGCGTACAGGGTCATGGCAATCTTACGTGGCGAGAAGTGGCTGAAGGAGAGCGAATCGGTCGTGTAGCGGTTAAGGGTCTGTTCATGCGGTAGGGTGATGTTGAAGCCGATCGAGTCGCCGTCAGCTTCGTAAGCGCCACGGTTGGCAGCTTCCATGATGCCGTGACCGCCACCGGTGATGATAGCGTAACCTTGCTCGGCCAGTTTCTGCCCGGCCAGCCGGGCAGCCTCATAGTATCGCTCACCTTCGGGCGTACGGGCCGACCCGAAAACGGTAACGGTCTTATGGTACTTACGGATGACGTTATAGCCAGCTTGAAGCTCCTCGTCGACACTGCCAAGACGGATCATTGCCGCTTGCAGTACGATGTCACGCGGGATGCAGACTGGGGTTTCGGTTGTTGTTGGTTTCGGTTGCATTTTCTAAAGGCATTATACCGCAGACGGCCCGTAAATGCTCGTGCTTTATGAGGACTGGTACAATAATAAGGATGAACCAGTTCAAGCTTGTGACAGAATACGAACCACTCGGTGATCAGCCGACAGCGATCGCGCAGTTGCTTGATGGCCTGGAAAAAGGTGAACGTGAACAGACGCTGCTTGGCGTCACCGGTTCAGGCAAAACCTTTACGATGGCCAATGTTATCCAGCAGCGTAATGTGCCCACGCTGGTTTTGGCGCACAATAAGACATTGGCCGCTCAGCTTTACTCAGAGTTCAAGATGTTCTTTCCCGATAACGAGGTGCACTACTTCGTCAGCTACTTCGACTACTATCAGCCGGAGGCGTATATCTCATCGAGCGATACCTATATAGAGAAAGATTCCAAGATAAACGACGAAATCGACCGGTTACGGCATGCGGCCACGACGGCGCTGCTGACCCGGCGCGACGTCATCATTGTCGCCAGCGTGTCGTGCATTTACGGTATCGGTTCGCCAGACGCCTATGCTGAGATGTCGATTCATGTGAAACGGGGAGAACGTCGACAACAAGATAAGTTCGTTCGCCTGTTGACCGACATCCAGTATCAGCGTAATGACATCGATTTTCACCGCGGCACGTTCCGCTCGAAAGGCGACGTGGTCGACGTCTTTCCGGCCGGTAGCGACGTGGCCTATCGAGTCGAGTTCTTCGGTGATGAAGTCGATCGCCTGACCCGTATCGATCCGCTGACCGGCGAGATTCTCGGGGAACCAACAGAAGTAAAGATTTTCCCAAGCAGCCACTACGTGACACCGAAGCAGAAACTTGCCGTGGCGATTGAAAAGATAAAGAAGGAATTTGACGAGCGGCTGCAATGGTTTGAGAAGCACGATAAGCTGTTGGAAGCCCAGCGGTTGGCGCAGCGTACCAAGTATGACATCGAGATGCTTGAAGAGACCGGCTTCGTCAAGGGTATTGAGAACTACAGCCGGTACCTGACGAATCGCGAGCCAGGCGAGCAGCCGGCGACGTTGATTGACTATTTCCCTGACGACTGGCTCCTGCTGGTAGACGAGAGCCATATGACCCTGCCGCAGGTGCGCGGTATGTATAACGGTGATCGCGCCCGTAAGGAAGTATTGGTGGAGCATGGATTCCGATTGCCGAGCGCGCTCGATAACCGGCCACTCCGCTTCGATGAGTTCGACCGTCATATCAATCGTGCGATCTATGTATCAGCCACACCGGCCGAATATGAGCTGGCGCACAGTCCGGAGCCAGCTCAGCAGGTCATCCGACCGACCGGCCTGCTTGATCCTCGTATTGAGGTACGACCGAGCAAGGGTCAGGTAGACGACCTGATCGCCGAGATACGTGAGAGGATTGAGAAGCGGCAGCGTGTCTTGATAACGACACTCACGAAGCGCATGGCGGAGGATTTGAGCCAACACCTGATAGATCTCGATATCAAAACGGCCTATATTCACAGCGAAGTCGATACGTTGGAGCGAAGCGATATCTTGCGCGACCTTCGCACAGGCGTGTTCGACGTACTGGTCGGCATCAACCTGCTGCGTGAAGGCCTCGATCTGCCGGAAGTCAGTCTGGTCGCTATCATCGATGCCGATAAGGAAGGCTTCTTACGTAGCGAAAGTGCGTTGATACAGACGGTGGGTCGTGCGGCCCGTCACGAAGAAGGCTTGGTGCTAATGTACGGCGATGTTGTGACACGGTCGATGCAGGCGGCCATCGATGAGACCAACCGTCGTCGGGCAATCCAGGAGCAATATAACACTGAACATGGCATCACGCCGCGTAGCGTTGCCAAGAAAATCGATGAAGGCCTCCGCGCCATCATCCCGATGAAAGATGACGACAAGAAGCCGAAGCTCGACCTGAAGAAAATTCCGAAGGATGAGTACGCCTCGCTCATCCGTGACCTGAGCGGACAGATGGAACTGGCCAGCGCAAACCTTGAATTTGAAAAAGCGGCCGAGCTGCGTGACCTGATCGCCGAGATACGGCGCAAGTCCTAATTAGAGGAAAATATTACTGCAGATGATAGATTCTACGCTACAATAAGGCATATATGACGAATATCTCGCGCGACGATGTATTAAAGCTTGCCCGGCTCAGTAGCCTTGAACTTGCTGAAGACGAGATTGACGGACTGCGGGCAGATATCGAGCGAATCCTCGCCTATGTGGAGCAGCTAGATGAGCTTGATACCGAAGGGGTTGAGCCGGCGTACCAGGTGACAGGACTCACTAACGTCATGCGTGACGATAAAGTTGAGGAGAGTCCGGTAGCACGCCAGACGCTGCTGGCATTAGCGCCGGAACAGCAGGATAACCACATAAAGGTGAAAAAAGTACTATGAGTAAACTGACGATAGCCTCCTGCCGTGCGTCGACCGCCCGCGACAATGTCGAACGGGCGCTCGCAAGGGCTGCGGAAGTAGAGGATTACCACGCCCTGATTACGCTTACGCCGGACCGTGCCCGAGAGCGGGCGGCACTGGTGGACAGTGGCGAAGTAGGTGGCCGCCTGGCGGGCGTGCCATTCATCGTCAAGGACAACTACCTAGCCTTCGGTGCTCCCACCACGGCGGCCGCCACGATGTTAGAGAACTTTGATGCTCCGCTTCAGGCGACTGTCGTCGAGCGGTTGGAGGCGGAAGGAGCAATCTGTATCGGCAAGGCGAACCTTGATGCGTTCGCTCACGGCAGCAGTACTGAGAACTCAGCATACGGCCCCACTAAGAACGCGGTAGACCCAACCAAGGTGGCCGGCGGCAGTAGCGGTGGCTCGGCCGTTGCCGTCGCATTGGGTATCGTACCGTTTGCGCTCGGGAGTGACACTGGTGGTTCAATCCGCCAGCCAGCCAGCTTCAACGGTGTGGTGGGTGTGAAGCCGACATATGGCATGACCAGTCGCTACGGCGTGGTCGCCATGGCGAGCAGCACCGACGTCATGGGCTGTTTCACCAACACGGTCGAAGACAGCGAGCTTGTCCTTCAGGTGATGGCCGGCCAGGATCGCCGGGACATGACGACGTTACCAGACTATTTTGTGCCAGCAGCTTCGTCGGAAGGCGCACTGCGTATCGGGGTGATCGATGACTTCATGGGCGAGGGGACTGACGAAACGGTCCGTCGTCAGGTACATAACTACGCAGAGCGACTTGCAGAAGCCGGGCATACGGTAGCCGGTGTCAGCCTGCCGATGGCAAAGTATAGCCTGGCGATGTACTACATCATCGTGCCGGCTGAAATCACGAGCAATCTTGCCCGGTATGACGGTATCCGCTATGGACGGCGAACGGCCTTGGCTGCCAGCTTGACTGAAGTGTACGGCAAGTCACGTGACGAAGGGTTCATGCCCGAGAACAAACGACGCATCATGATCGGAAGCTACGTATTATCAAGCGGCTATTTCGATGCGTACTACCAGAAGGCACAGAAAGCCCGAGCTCTCCTGATGCGTGAGTTCGATGAGCTGTTCGAGCAGTATGACGTGTTAGTTTCACCGACGGTGCCGACGGCCGCCTTCGGCTTTGGTGAAAATACCGCTGATCCCATCAAGATGTACTTATCCGATGCTATGACTGTCGGAGTGAGCCTGGCCGGTCTTCCGGCGGTCAGTGTGCCGGCCGGTGCGACGTCAGATGGGTTGCCGGTCGGAGTTCAGCTGATCGCTCAACGACAGGATGATGCCCGCCTGCTCGCGTTGGCGCGTAGCATGGAGGTGACGACATGACAGATGGATTGATGATCGTATTCTTCATCGTCATTTTGATCGCGGGAGCGGGAGTATTGTTTCTCATTACCCATGGGCGCAAAGGCGGCCGTACACTCGACGTCGATCGATACCGTCGCAGTTGGCTGCAGATCGAACGCCAGCTCGTACGAGACAACGAGCAAAGCTATCACTTAGCTATTCTGAACGCCGATAAGTTGCTTGATCAGGCACTGAAGCAGCGGGGAGTAAAGGGCGATACCATGGGTGAGCGCATGAAAGTGACGAGCTGGTCGAACGCCAATGCCGTGTGGAGCAGCCATAAGTTACGGAACCGTATCGCGCATGAACATGAGGTAGTAGTGCGCTACGACGAGGCCCGCCGCGCCTTGGCTGGCTTCAAGCAAGGCCTGAAGGACGTAGGAGCGATCTGATGAACGAATACGAGATGACTATCGGTATCGAATGCCATGTGCAGCTCGCGACAAAGACGAAGCTGTTCTCTGGCGCCGACAACGATGCGCGTGAGCACGAGGCCAATGCAGTCGTATCACCAATCGATTACGGGTTACCCGGTATGCTACCCGTTTTGAACAGGGAGGCCGTCAATCTGGCCATAAAAGCCGCCAAGGCCTTGAACGCCGATGTCGCGAAGGTAAGCCGGTTTGATCGCAAGCATTACTTTTATCCGGATCTGCCAAAAGGCTATCAGACGACCCAGCTGTATCAGCCGATTATCCTGGCCGGCCACGTCGACGCTCCACTCGACGATGGAACGCATGTTCGGGTCCGTATCCATCATGCCCACATGGAAGAGGACGCGGGTAAGCTGAGTCATCATGGTGACTACAGTTTGGTCGACCTCAACCGGGCCGGCACGCCTTTGATAGAGATCGTCTCAGAACCAGATATCCATAGTGCCGTGGCCGCCAAAGCGTACGCAACGGAGTTGTACCGACTGATGACATACGCCGGTGTGACACACGGTGATTTATACCATGGCAATATGCGCTTCGATGTTAACTTGTCTGTTGCGAAGAAAGGCGTCGACCAGCTTGGCACCCGGGCGGAGGTGAAGAACCTTAATTCGTTCCGAAGCGTCGAGAAAGCGGCCGAATACGAGTTCAAACGACAGGTCGACCTGCTAGAGCGAGGGGAAAGAGTCGTCCAGGAAACACGTGGTTGGGACGAGGCGAAGCAGAAAACGACCTCGCAGCGTTCCAAGGAAGATGCGCAGGACTACCGCTACATGCCAGACGCTGACATCCCACCTATTGTCCTGACGGATGATGAAATCGCACGCATCCAGGCTGACGTGCCTCAGCTTCCCGCGATTTACCGCGAAAAATGGCAGACTTTGAAGCTCGACAGCTCAGTCGTCAATACCCTCCTTGCCCAGCGAAGGGTGGCCGAAGCCGTTACTGCCATTCAGCAGAATGGCGAAGCGCATGCCAAACGGGTCGCTAACTGGTTTGCCAGTACCGTCCGTAAAGATGAAGACGCCAGCGATGCAGCGGAGGAAGGCGTCATCAACACGGATGGCCTGTTGGAGCTTTCCGCTATGGTAGCGGCGAACGAACTGTCGAGTACCTCTGCCAAGGAGCTGTTCGGCCTGGTGGTTACCAATCCGACGGTAAGCCCTCGTGAGTTGGCGGTTCGGCGCGACCTGCTACAGGTAAGTGATGAAGGTGAGATTGCCGCGATAGTCGATATAATCATGGCTGAGCCGGCATCGCAGCAGGCGATTGAGGATATCCGAGCTGGGAATGACAAAGCCATTGGTTTCCTCGTCGGACAGGTTATGAAACGATCACAGGGACAAGCCAATCCCGCCTTGGCTCAGCGCCTCATCCGGGATCGTCTCTGAGCCTATCCTGAGTGGTATGATAGGACCAGTCCGAACCAACAGTGTAACCTAACGACACGGAGACAGAAGCATCATGAAACAACCCACGAAAGCCATCATTGCCGCTGCCGGCTTCGGCACCCGCTTTCTTCCTCAGACCAAAGCAATGCCGAAGGAGATGCTGCCCCTCATCGATAAACCTATCATCCAGTACGTCGTCGAAGAGCTGGTGGCTGCTGGCATCAAGGATATCATCATCGTGGGCAGCACCAGTAAACGTGCGATCGAAGACCACTTCGACATTCCGAATGAAGACTTGCTGAATAACTTGCGGGCAGGAGGCGAGAAGAAGCGACCATTCATCGAACAGGTCGAAGCCGTTTCGAACATGGCGAACTTCATTTATATCAGACAGAAAGGTCCATATGGGAATGCTACGCCGCTCATGTGTGCCGCGCACCTGATTGGCGACGACGAACCATTCATCTATACGTGGGCAGATGATTTCTTCGTTTCATCTCCAGGACGCACCGTGCAGATGATTGAAACGTTCAATCAGTACGGGGGGTCAGTGTTAGCGTGTAAAAAGATCGTTCGTGACGAAGAATACGATAAGTATGGCGTGGCCGCCGGGACGATTGTCGCCGAAGGTGTCGTTGAAGTATCCCATATCGATGAGAAGCCAGGCAAAGCGGCGGCGCAGTCCGATCTAGCCAGCGTCAGTGGCTATTTGCTGACGCCTGACATCCTTGCCTATATCGAACGGGCGGCGGAAGTTCATGAAGGTAGTGGCGAGCTGATGATCCAGCCGGCCATGCAGGCAATGATTGATGAGGGTCGTAAGTTCTACGCACGAGAAATCAAAGACGGCACCTATTACGACACCGGTGATAAGCTTGAGTACCTCAAGACGACCATCGATTTCGGCTTGCAACACCCCGACCTCGGGCCGGCGCTCCATGAGTATCTTAAACAACGTTTATAGTGAAAAAAATCACATTTTCCTTCGGTAGCGTCCCGTATAGTGGAACTACACATTAATACGAAGGAGGAAACAATGGTTGGATTAGGAGGATTCTTAGGGGCTATCATTATCGGTGGATTAGCTGGATGGGTCGCTTCGATGATCATGAAGACCAACGAATCGATGGGTATCCTGCTGAACATCCTAGTGGGTGTAGTCGGTGCGGTCATCGGTAATGCGCTGCTACCATTACTTGGCGTCAGCGGCACGACCGGCTTTAGTATCTGGAGTTTTGTCGTCGCCTTACTCGGTGCGATTATCCTACTGTTCGTCGTCAAGCTGTTCACCGGTCGCCGGACCGTATAACGAAGCCTGGAAACATGCATCCCTTTTACCGGGATGCATGTTTCATGAGCTGATATACTCGAAGCAGTAACGAAAGGAAATCATACTGTGTCTGCATTGGAAATTCTTGTCATCATCCTATCGAGCTTTCTCGTTCTGTTCCTGCTTATCGGCATCGTACTCGCCATATTGCTTATTCGGGTAACCAGCCAGATCAAGCGCGTGACAGATTCAGCCGAACGCACCGCCCATGGGGTGGAAGGCATCGTGGCCGGGGTCGGTAAAGTCACATCACCGGCATTGCTCGCCAAGATGATACTGAGTCAAGTGAAGAAATACCGTAAGAAGTAGAAAGGAACGCTGTACTATGAACGCGAATAAATTAGCCCTTGGGGCTGTCGTGGGAGCCGTCGCCGGCGTTATAGCAGGCGTGCTGACCGCACCGAAGAGTGGCCGAGAAACCCGAGCCGACCTGAGAAGCCGTGCTCTTGATATGAAGGAAGAAGCACTGACCAAGCGCGATGAGGCGCTTCAGAAGGTGGAAGATACCAAGGCGAAATTGGGAAAGAAGAAGTAGGTAGGATGACACCGTTGAAAAGACTGTTTCATTCGACGAGACGAAAAGTCACCCAGAATCAGGAAAAGAGCGCTCGCCGGACTGTGCTTGAAGACCTGTTCTACGACTTCCATCGCTCACGCGTCCAGGTGTATAAGATGAATTTCATACGCGGCATCATGCTGGGTGCCGGGACGGTGATTGGTGGTACCTTGGTTATTGCTCTGCTTGTCTGGATCCTGAGCCTGCTGGCGAACGTCGTACCGCCTCTGGACGACTTCTTCACCGGGGTGTCGAGTACGCTGCAGACGGAAGAACGCTAATTTAACTACACCGGCCGGCAGTTTTATTCGTTATACTGGTAGCATATGGGGGTCACGCTACAATCGTCGGACTATGTCCATCTTCATAATCATACCCACCACAGCTTGCTCGATGGTCTGACAAAGGTTGATGAGCTCGTTTCACGGGTCAAAGAACTGGGTATGACGGCCTGTGCCATCACCGACCACGGTACGATGAGCGGGGCGGTTGAGTTCTATAAGGCCGCAAAAGCCCAGGGCATCAAACCAATCATCGGCATCGAGACGTACGTGGCAGCCCGTACGCGCTTCGACCGCGATCCCGCCAAGGACAAAGGCCGTTATCATTTGATTCTGCTCGCCATGAACGAAACTGGCTACAGAAACCTGATGATGCTTTCCAGCAAGGCCAATCTGGAAGGTATGTATTACAAGCCACGTATTGATCATGACCTGCTTGAAGAGTATAACGAAGGTATTATCGCGCTATCGGCCTGTGCTGGTGGTGAACTGGGTGAAAATCTGCGCAGTGATAACTATGAAGAAGCAAAGCGGATCGCCAGTTGGTATAAGTCGGTCTTCGGAGACCGTTACTACTTAGAGCTTCAGGATCATGGCCACCCTGATGCACCGGCGGCATGGGACGTGCAAGTGAAGATTAACCGACATATCGAGCAACTTTCAGCGGAGCTTGAAATACCGTGTGTGATTACGAGCGACGGCCACTACCTTGATCATGACGATCAGGATGCGCATGAGATTTTGCTCTGTGTCGGTACGGGGGCGTATCTGTCCGACGAGAAGCGCATGAGCCTCAAGGATTTCGAACTGCACGTTACCGACCCTGCTGACATCATCGACCGTTGGCAGGCCACCAATCCTGCTGCGGTTGCTAACACGAAAGCGATCGCCGACCGCTGCGACCTGAATATCGAACTGGGCGGTATCCTCATCCCGACCTTTCCGGTCCCGGAGGGGGAGACCGAAAAGACTCACCTCGACACGTTGGTCTACCAGGGATTAGCATTTCGCTACCTGAAAGTAGAGAAAGAGCTGGCACGCACCATGCAACCAGCCGATATCAGGCCGAAGCTGTCGGACGAAGTTCGTGAACGGGTTGACATGGAGCTTGATGTGCTCGAAAAAATGGGGTATAACGGCTATTTCTTAATCGTGCAGGATTTTATCAACTGGGGAAAGGATCAAGGTATCATCTTTGGACCAGGACGTGGTTCTGCCGCCGGTTCGATCGTTGCCTACGCGCTTAACATCACCGATCTCGATCCATTGAAATACGATTTGCTCTTCGAGCGTTTCCTGAACCCAGATCGTATCTCGATGCCTGACATCGACATCGACATCCAGGACACCAGACGGGGAGAGGTGATCGAGTACTGCGCCAACAAGTATGGGCCGGAACGTGTCGCCAATATCGTTACCTTTGGCAAGATGGCTGCCCGGGCGGCCGTACGCGACGTAGCGCGCGTACTCCAGGTGCCCTATGCCGAAGCCGATCGGCTTTCAAAGATGATTCCGCCCCCGGTGCAGGGGCGCCACATTCCTCTTTCCGTCAGTGTCCGCAACGATAACGAGCTTAAGGCGGAATATGAGAATAACCCGACGGCCAAGCAAGTGTTCGACTTCGCCATTCGTCTGGAGGGAACCATCCGTTCCCATGGCGTCCATGCCGCCGGCGTGGTCATCGCGCCGGATGACATCGTAAAGTATACGCCCCTTGAAATGGCCCAGAAGGGCGTAGTCGCAACCCAATATCCGATGGGTCCGGTCGAGGAACTCGGATTGCTCAAGATGGACTTCCTGGGCCTTTCCAACCTGACAATCATCAATAACGCGCTGCGTATCATCAAGAAGGTGTACGGCGACGATATCGTCTTGGCCGAAATACCGCTCGATGACCAGAAGACGTACGAGTTATTCCAGCGTGGTGACACGACAGGTGTCTTCCAGCTGGAATCAGCTGGCATGAAGCGCTATCTGAAAGAACTGAAACCGACCGTGTTCGAAGACATCATCGCCATGGTGGCCTTATACCGCCCCGGACCGATGCAGTTCATCGACAGCTTCATTAAACGGAAGCATGGACAGGAGGAAATCAACTATCTTCATCCAAAGATGGAGAACGCCCTGTCCAGTACGTATGGCATCCTGGTGTATCAGGAGCAGTTCATGCAGATTTCAAAGGACCTGGCAGGCTTTACCGGCGGACAGGCTGATACGCTGCGAAAGGCGGTCGGGAAGAAAATCATGGAGATGATGCGGAAAGTGAAGCCGGAATTCATCGACGGTGCTATCAGGCATTCGAATGCCGACCGGCGCGACATGGAAAAATTCTGGGCGCAGCTGGAAGAGTTTGCCAACTACTGCTTCAACAAGTCGCACGCCGCGTGCTATGGACTGATCGCTTACTGGACCGCCTACTTGAAAGCACATTATCCGGACGCCTTCATGGCGGCATTGATGACGAGCGATCAGGATGACATCGACCGACTGGCTATCGAAATCACCGAGTGTCGTCATATGGGAATTACAGTGCAGGCGCCGGACGTCAATCAATCGTACATGGAATTTGCGGTCGTGCCGGGCGAAAGTACCATTCGGTTCGGTATGGCCGCCGTCAAGGGGGTAGGGTCTGGGGCTGTCGAGGAGGTGCTCCGGGCACGTGAGGACGGTGAGTTCAAGAGCATCGAGGACTTCGCTAAACGAGTATCTACGAGTAAGTTCAATAAGAAAGCCTGGGAGTCACTTATCAAATCTGGCGGCTTCGACTCATTCGGTGACCGCTCCGATTTGTTATTCAACTTGGAATCGATTCAGGGATTCGCGAGCAAGGTACAGAAAGACGCCTTAAGCGGTCAGACCGATCTTTTCGGCGGCCTGATTGACAACGCATCAATCCAGCCGACCGTAACGTTGCAAGCGGCACCGATGAAGCACACCACCCGCGAACAGCTGATGTGGGAGCGGGAACTTCTCGGCCTTTATATCAGCGCCCACCCGCTCGACAGCTACGACGCGTATTTTCAGGAGCAAACTATCCCCTTGTTACTTTTGAAGCCAGAAATCGATAATAAGAAGGTGACTGTCGGCGGCATCATCACTAGTGTGCGTTCAATCATCACCAAATCGGGCAGCAAGATGGCATTCGTGGCAATCGAGGATAAGACGGGTGAATCAGAAATCATCGTCTTCCCGGATCTTTACAGTCAGGTCGGTGCCAAACTGACGCAGGATGCAGTGGTGCGGGTGTCGGGAAAAGCCAATGCCAAAGACAGAGACGGCAACCTTATCAGTGATGTGAAAGTTATCGCAGACGAGGTCAACATCGTAACCGACAAGGAACTGATGGAATACGAATCCACTGGCAGGGCTATGAAGGCACCGAAGGCCAGGCCCGGCGGACCGGTGACGGTGAAGAAGAACGTCGCCCTTACTGCGACGCCAACGGTTAGTTATAAGCCTGACGTGCCGGTATTGCGCAAGCTATTCGTGCACATAAAAGACCCGGAAGATGCCGAACGGCTCATGCGTCTTAAGGATGTTTGTGCAAAACATCCTGGGACATCCGACATCGTGTTGGTGCTGGGAGCTGAAAAGAAATCAGCGATTAAACTCCCATTCAGGGTCGAAGATAACCAGTCATTGATAGACGAGTTGGTGCGCCAGCTCGGTGAAGACTGCGTAGTGGTCAAATAAACGCAATCTTGCTACCATAAGCATAATGCGAGATTATCCGCGCCGCACCGGCTTCACTATCGTCGAACTACTCATCGTGATCGTGGTGATTGCGATTCTCGCGGCTATAACCGTGGTCGCGTTCAATGGAGTACAGGAGCGTTCCCGCACCAGTAAAGTGCAAGCTGATATATCAAACCTTGTCAAAGCGATGAACCTGGCGCGGACCACCGCCAATACCACCTTGCTTAGTATCACAGGGTCTGGTTGCACCCGTTGCGCCTGCCCGTATGCGAGTGGCGATATGACCGACTACAGCACACTGCCGAAGACCCATTCCTGCTGGGTACGCTACCATGCCACGATTGATGCAATCGCAGCTGCGTCTGGAACTACGCTCACGAGCTTAAAGGAGGGCGATCCCTGGGGGAGTCCGTATGCTATCGATGAGAACGAAGGAGAGAACGGTGGCTGTAACCGTGATTCGATATGGTCGTTTGGAAAGAGCAAGAATGCCAACGGCGGTACGAATACCGGGAACACTCAGCTGCAGCATTACGGACCGGTCTGTACCTGATCAAGCCGTTAGCTGATACATGGCGATGGCTGCGGCTACGCTGACGTTGAATGATTCCTTGCTACCGTGCATCGGGATCTCTAGGATGGTATCGGCACGCGCAAGAAGCGCCTCCTCAATGCCGTGCACTTCCTCGCCAAGTAGTAGCACAAATTCCTCCGGCGGCGTGAAGCCTCGTATGTCCATGCTGTGCGGTGCCTGTTCAAGGGCAAGCAACGGCAAACGATTCGATGTTAGCCATGTATGAGGGTCGGCATGGTACTCCACCGGTATCATCATTTCGGCACCCAAAGCAGTCTTATGAATCTGAGCCGTAAGCTTGTCGCGGATGTGTGGGAGGCGGCTGTCGTTCGCGAGCGCAGGGTAGGGGGTGTAGCCAGTGAGAATTACCCGCGCTACGCCGAAACCTTCAGCTGAGCGTAGGATTGAGCCGACATTGTGGGTCGATCGAATATTATGAAGGAGAAGCGTGATATCCGGCATGGTAGGTATTGTAGCACCTACCTGAACCGTAAGCATTTTGCTATAGTATAGGGCAATGGACGAAGATAAGATTCAGGCCGAGCGGCGCGAGAACGACGAGAACGCGACGCGTCAGCGTGCTGCAATACTGGGGGTTCAATATCTCGACACGCGACCGTTCGAACGGGACATGCCCCTCGTAGACGAAGTGCTTGAGAACGACGCTATGTACAAAGGCCGCATGGTACCGCTAAAGCACCAAAGCGAGGATACGCCCTACATCTTCGGTATCACGACGCAGACCCCACAGTCACTCGTCAAGACGATAGAACGTGAGTACAACGACAGGGGTGATTCCATTCAATTCGTCATGATTAGCAACAGTGGCTTCAAGGCACTGATGAACCGCTACGATCCACCCAAGGAAGTCATTTATGATGACATTGAGATTGCGCGTGAAGGTGACAGCGACACGCTGACACAGGTGTCAAAGACCCTTAACTCGGTCGGTACCGATCAGGTCTTCGATTACCTGATTGACCAGGCTGACAAATTAGGAGCCAGCGATATCCATATCGAGAATCAGCGGACGGTCATACGGGTACGTATGAGGGTTGATGGTGCGCTCCATCCCGTCGCCGAATTGGACAAGGATCGCTACCGCGTCATCATGGGAGCACTTAGTTCGCGAGCAAACATCTCAGCCGCCGCCGATGGCCCGCAATCCGGTCATATGCAGAAAGAAATCACGACCGACCAGGGCACGCACCTGTTGAATCTTCGCGTCGAGACCGTGCCGACCATGTACGGTCAGGACGCGGTGCTTCGTCTGTTCAATTTCGATGAATCATTGTTGCAACTTGACCGGTTAAATATCCCTCCAAGACAACGCGCCGAAATCGACGAGGTCATCAGTCATCCGCGCGGCATGGTATTGATGGTAGGACCGACCGGAAGCGGTAAGTCAACCACGCTCTACAGCATGATAAACGCGCTCAACAGCTCTGACCGTAAGATTCTGACGCTGGAAGATCCGATCGAATATGGCATTGGCGGCATCTCACAGATTCCCATCAACACCACCGACGGCCAGAGCTTTGCCGATGCTCTCAGAAGCGTCCTGAGGCTTGATCCCGACGTCGTGATGGTCGGTGAGATTCGTGACCAAGACACGGCCCGCACGGCCATCCAGGCTTCTATCACCGGTCACCTGGTGCTCTCAAGTTTCCATGCGAATTCTACTTCAGCCGCCTTTAGTCGTATGATCGATCTCATCGGGCAGAACCCGATTTTCTCCAGCGCTATCCGGCTGGTCATTGCGCAGCGCTTGGTCCGTCGGCTCCACGACGAAACCAAAGAAGCATATGAACCGGACGAAGTGACGAAGAAGTGGGTCCGTGAGGTGCTGCAGGATTTGCCGGAATCAATCGAAAAGCCTGATCTCGAGAATTTCACTCTTTGGCGACCGGTACCAACGGAAGCCGCACCGTTCGGTTACAAAGGACGGGTGGTCATCATGGAGCAGCTAATCGTTAATGAAGACATCCAGAGGTTTCTACGAGGTGACGAATCGGAGTTTCATACCGAATTGATCGAAGCGACGGCCAAGAAAGCCGGTATGGCCACGTTGCTCCAGGTAGGGGTGTTGGCAGCTTTGCGTGGTGAAACCACCCTCGACGAAATAAACCGCGTTATCTAAGCGAACACATACCGGCTACGGCGTGATGCGGGCGGCGATTTGAGGCACGAGCCGCTCGTCGAACACACTAGGGATGATTTCATCAGCGCTGGGTGACTCTACCAACGCGGCGATCGTCTCTGCCGCTGCAATCTTATGCTCATCGGTGATAGTACGGACCTTATTATCTAATGCCCCCCTGAATATGCCAGGAAAGGCGATGGCGTTATTAACCTGGTTCGGAAAATCAGAACGTCCTGTCGCGATGACGGCCGCTCCTGCCGCCTTAGCCTCGTGCGGCAGGATTTCCGGTGTCGGGTTAGCCAGGGCGAAGATGATAGGATCGTCCGCCATGCCAGCAATTAACTCGGCCGACAGGAGCCCTGGCTGTGATACGCCAATGAACGCATCCGCGCCGTTTAGTGCATCCGCCAGGTTTCCATCAACCGAACCATCGACGTAATCGAGCAACATTTTCTTCTGATCATTCAGATCGCTGCGAGATTTCGAGACGATGCCTTTGCTATCGACCGCCAGGATCGAACCGACACCATAGAGATTAAGCAACTTGATGATGGCGGTACCGGCGGCGCCGGCTCCGACCACGACGAATCGTGTTTCGTTGAGCGTACGACCCGTCAGCTTGGCGGCATTGATCAGTCCGGCCAGCACGACGACGGCCGTACCGTGCTGGTCATCATGGAAGACAGGAATGGACAGCTCTTCCTTGAGGCGATCTTCAATCTCGAAACACTGTGGAGCGGCGATATCTTCAAGATTGATAGCACCGAAGCTGGATGAGATGGCCTTGACGGTGGCTACGATCTCATCGGGCGTGTGGACGTCGAGGGTTATAGGTACGCTGTCGATATCGGCGAAATGCTTGAACAATAAGGCTTTTCCTTCCATCACGGGCATCGAGCCGCGCGGTCCGATATTGCCGAGCCCTAACACAGCCGAACCGTCTGAGACGACGGCCACGAGATTATTCGTCCAGGTGTATTCCGGGAGCTTTGATGGGTCGTCGGCGATGGCCTTGGAGACGGCCGCGACTCCCGGTGTGTAGTACGCGCTGAGCTTCGTCTTGTCGAGTGTATCGGCGTCGCGCAGTGCGGTAGTAATCTTTCCTCCATGACGGGCATGAAGGTCGAGAGCGAGTTTGTCATAATCCATACCCCTTAGTATACCCTTTAAAAACTCTTCAGACTATGCTATAGTTGATATCTGATTGCATTAGTAACCATAAAGCGAGAGAACAATGAGTTTTGCACTGATTCAGAAAGTCAATGACGCCCAGAAAAAGCCAGCCGTCGTTGACGCCCGCAGCGGTGACACCGTGCGCGTGCACCAGAAGATTAAGGAAGGTAACAAGGAACGTATCCAGGTCTTTGAAGGCGTAGTCATCCGTACCGACAACAAGAGCCAGCATACGAGCCGCATTACTGTCCGCAAGGTAGCCAGTGGCGTAGGCGTCGAAAAAAGCTTTTTACTGCATAGCCCACTAGTAGAGAAAGTCGAAATCGTCCGCCGCGCTAAGGTTCGCCGAAACTACCTGAGCTTCCTGCGCAAGCGCTCCGGTAAGAGTGCACGCCTGACAGCTGTCAACTTCGACCGTGAAGCTGTCAACGATGTGCGTGATCCGCATGCCGAGGAGGAGGCTAAGCGTCTGAAAGAAGAGGCTGCCAAGGCCGCCGAAGCCAAAGCTGCCGAGAAGGCCGCCGAAGAGGCTGAGCTTGAGAAGAAAGCTGCCGAAGTAGCAGCTCGCCACGACGAGAACAAATAGCTTCTGAGCACGATAGAGTGGTCATGCCCCCGCCTTGTGGCGGGGGCATTCGTTTTGGCGTACACTTGATAGCAGATGATAGCCGGGGTTGATGAAGTAGGTAGAGGGCCATGGGCGGGGCCTTTGGTAGTCGGGGCGGTCGTATTAGGGGACGTCGTTATAGAAGGGCTGACCGATAGCAAGAAATTGAGTGCCGCACGGCGGCGTATACTTGATGAAGAAATACGCAGTAAGGCCGCGAGCTATGGCCTAGGCTGGGTCCATGCCGAGGAAATTGATGCTCAGGGTCTATCAAAGAGCCTGGAGCTTGCCTGCCGGCGAGCGATTGAGCAGCTGACGGTACCCTATCATGAAATTATTATCGACGGCACGGTCAACTTATTGAAAGATACAAGGAAAGGTCCGTATGTCACGACCATGAAGAAGGCTGATTTGCTCATCGGTAGTGTGTCGGCCGCTGCGATTATCGCCAAAGTGGCCCGTGACGCCTGGATGGCTGAACAGGAGATACGATACCCGGGCTATGGCTTCGGCACACATGTCGGGTATGGGACGGCAGCTCATCGGGCGGCCTTGGAAACGTATGGCGTGACGCCACTTCATCGACGAAGCTTTGCGCCTATCGCCGAACTGGTCGGACGAACTTCTCAGCCGGCGGACTCAGCCCTGCAAGCGGTCACTACTAAGGCACTGGGGAATGCGGCAGAAGCGACTGTCGCAGCATATTTGGAACGTGAAGGGCACACGATCGTTTCTCGTAATTGGAGTACTGCTCGTTGCGAGGTGGATATCGTTACTCGCCGTGACGGGGTAACCTACTGCGTTGAGGTGAAACACCGCACGAACGCGGCGCAGGGCGGAGGAATTGCGGCAATTACGCCGCGGAAACTCTCGCAGATGCGCTTTGCCGCTACCCTTTACGCGCAGCGACATGATAACGCGGGCGATATGCGTCTCGCGGTCGCCACGACTTTCGGCAGGCCGCCACAACTCGAATCATTTTTCGTGTTGGAGTAGAGCGCTCCGAACCGCAGCGTGTTCCCGCTCGATCAGTTCGGCCCGTCCTTCGATTTCCAGCAGGCCCATGTCGATGACGCGGCGTAGCGCCACGACAGATCGGAGCGGTGCAAAAAATTCACGATACTCTTCAAGCTGTTGTCGTGTCATCAAGCCGGAAGCGGCATAGCGCGGATAATCATCGAAGCTTTTGTCACCACCGAACGTCCGCTCAATCCATTGCCAATTGTCGCGCAGCCATCGCCAGGTGAGCTCACGTCCGTAGCGGCTTCGCACTAGGTACACGAACCAGCGGGCGACGTCCTGACTCCGGATGATAGCGGGGTCCTTCATCATGGCATGTAGGCGGGTGATCTGGCGAGGCTGCCGAGTAGAGGTAAGACCGGCGCAAATGTCCTGTTGCAACTCAGCTGAAGCGGTAGTGCGATATCGCTCTGTCAGTTGTTCGAACGCCGCGTCGTCGGTCGAATGACGTACCACCGCGCTGAATACCAGCCCGCGTAGCTCCGGATCGAGCGTGTCGATACCGGCCTCATAGCGTCGTGAAGCTTCAGCCAAGACGGTTTTATCTTCGGCATAGAGCATTAAGCCGATGATGGTGGCTCGCAATTTGGTGTCAGACTCGTGTTCCCCTTCCGTCGCATCCCACCCTAGGCGTTCGTATTGCGAGCGGGCGAGCTCGTGGCTCAGGCGCTTCAGGGCGTTCTCGCTTGGTTCGTCATTTTCAACGAATTTCTTTAATTCACCTAAGGTAGCGGCAATCAGCTCCCATACGCTTTCGGCAGATTCCTCCTCGTAACGTCGCAGTAGTGGCACCAACTCGGCGCTGCCGAGAAGGCCGCCCCGGGCGAGTAGCGCCTGTTCGTTCAGCAATTGCAGACGGCCGATGGGGCTCAACGAACCATTGGCGATCCGTTCCGTGATAGCCGAGAGTGCTTCTGGATAGTAGCGGGTGATGAAGTGGGCGCTATCGTCCGGGTTGAGGTGTATGTCCGACGGGATGGCTATGACCTGGCTCGCCGTCTCGAATAGTCGAGGAAGACGACTATCCTCGCTCCCAAGAGGGATGGGCCACAGGTCATCGCGAGCGGTATGCGGACCGACGAAGAACCGCTCCTGCTGGATCTTATCGGAATACACCGTTACTACCGGATATCCCGGCTGAGAGATCCAGGGGGTCATGAACGCCTCGATGTCCTCACCACTCGCTGCTGACAGAGCCGACCAAAGATCGGTTTCCTCAGTGTTCTGATAGGCGTGCGTCTTGAAGTAGTCACGCAGACCGGCTCTGAAGGCATCTGAGCCGATATGTCGTTCCAACATTCGCAGCAGCCGAGCACCTTTTGCATAGACGATGGCGGGGTCGAACAAGGTGCTGATTTCATCGGGGTGCGAAACATCGACTTGAACCGGCTGTACGCCGTCAATGGCATCTCGTCGAAGGGCCATGACCGACTCGTAACTGGCAAAGTCGAACCAAATGTTCCAGCTGGGCTCAAGGGCATCAAGTGCGACATATTCCATCAAGTTAGCAAAACTCTCGTTCAGCCATAGGTTATTCCACCATCGCATCGTCACCAGATTGCCGAACCATTGATGGCTTAATTCATGCGCGATCACGGTCGCGATGTGATGCTTGCTTGAAACGCTCACCTCACCTGGCTGTGCGAGCAGGGCGACCTCACGATAGGTGATAAGTCCCCAGTTTTCCATGGCTCCACTTGAGAAGTCTGGCAACGCGACATGGTCGGACTTCGGCAATGGGTAGGGTACGCCGAAGTACTCGTCGAAGAAGTCGATGGTGCGGGTGGCGATGTCGAGGGCAAACTGAAGACTACTGGCGGGCTGGGTAGGTGTCGCCCAGATGTTGACTTCAACACCGCTCTGAGTAGTGCCGCTGACGCTATGCAGTTCACCGTAAACCCACGCGAGCAAGTAGCTACTCATACGGGGCGTCCGTTCGAATGTAGTGACGAGCCGGTCTTCGGTCTCTGACTGTCTCGTGACGGGCATGTTGCCAAGTACGGTGACGCCCGTTTCGGTCGTCAGTGTGACATCGAACGTAGCCTTGGCCTCCGGCTCATCGACGCATGGAAATACTTCGCGAGCATGATGACTTTCGAACTGGGTAGCGATAAGCTCTTTTCTCTGGCCTTCATGCTCAAAGAAACAAGGGTACATACCGTGCATCTGATCGGTGATTCGACCATGAAACTCGACCACGACCATGTGCGGGCCCGCAGCCAATGACGCAGAAGAGATATCGAGTTCATCGTTCGTGCTAGAGGTGAAGTCCGCTGTTTGGCCGTCGACCACGACGGAATCGATGGTTAGCTCCTTAGCGTGGAGCGAAATCGTGTTTGATGAGGAGCGGCCATTGATGCTCACGATGCCGCTAAACGTGCGACCCGGCCGATCGATATCGAGGGAAAGTGAATAGTGTTCTGGGCTAAAGGTTTGAGTAAGTCGTCGTACGGAATCCATCCCTTTAGTATACTACGACTCATGAAGCGTTACCGTCTTCGTCGCCTCGTAACCCTCATCGTACTGCTGCTTATGGTAGCGGTGCCGTTTGCCAATGGACACTTTGACGCACCTTCCTTCATGCTCACCGAACCATCAACCAATGATGGCCGATCGACAGCTGCGCTCCTCGCCGAGCTACCTGTAAAAGGTAGAGCGCCAAAGACCGGTTACGAAAGGGCGCAATTCGGTAATGGATGGGATTCATCTCTCGGGTGTGATACACGCAATCGGGTACTGGCCCGGGATCTGACTGTTGTTCGGATCGATACTGAGTGCAGGGTAATCTCAGGCAGCTTAGCAGACCCGTACACCGGCAAGACCATTGCCTTCCTGCGCGGTGCGACCACCAGCGAGGCGGTGCAGATCGATCATGTCGTGGCGCTTTCGAACGCTTGGCAGACCGGAGCGCAGGGGCTGCCATATGAAAGGCGGGTACTCTTCGGCAATGATCCGTTGAACCTGCTGGCGGTGGATGGTGCCGCGAACCAGCAGAAAGCGGACGGTGATGCGGCCACGTGGTTACCACCGAACAGACCATTCCGTTGTCAGTACGTCGACCGACAGGTGCGAGTGAAACAGAAGTATGCCTTATGGGTAACACCGGCCGAGCGGGATGCCATCAGGCGCGTGTTGGCGCGGTGCTAGTTCAGACAGGGGTCAAGCTCTGTCAAAGTCGACTCAACAACATCGATTAAATCACAATCATCATCCGATTCATTGCTAGAGGGCTTCGGTTCGCTGGAGGTTTCTTTGTTTAGTGAAGTAGATGGAGATTCGGCAGCCGTCCCGCCGCTCGATGGCTGCGTATAGCTCGGTACGCCGCTCCAGCTCGTCCCGCCGGTGCCGGTAGGAGCCGGTGCTGATTGGCCACCATCGGTGCCACTAGGCTTATCGGCCGTGGACGTTCCAGACGTCTTTTTATCGTCGGAGTCTTTTTCTTCATCGGTCGCAGTGGCCCCTCGTGTATCACGGGAAGTTTCAGCGTCCCTGGTGCGGGCTGCTTGCTGGTCCTCGGGTGCGAACGCTCGGATGAGCGCGAACGTCAGCACGAAGCCTATGAGCACGGCCATCGCGCCGAGGAGGAGCCTGTTCTGATACAACGGTCGGTCTTGGATTGCTAACATCAATACTCCTGGTTAGTAGTGTTCGTATGGTAACGCAGGAGCGTGAAAGAGGCTGTGAACAATGTCACAGACTTGCAGGTTTCGCGTCAGGCTGCTATAATACGGGTAGTACATTCCGGCCGGCAGGTCGGATTTTTTCATAACATTGAAAGGAACGATATGGAAGACTTGAACATCAAACAACTGACGCTCGCCGTTCGGACGATTGCCGAAGAGAAGAACCTGCCCGAAGAAACCGTCATGGACGTGATAGAGCAAGCCATCGCGGCTGCCTGGCGTCGTGACAACGGTGAACGTGACCAGGACGTACGGGCAGAACTGAACGTGAATGACGGCAGCGCCCGTGTGTTCGTGCGTCGTGAGGTGGTAGAGGAAGTCGGCTCCGACCTGATTGAAATCAGCCTCGAGGATGCCAAGAAAGAGAAGAAGGACGCGGTGCTCGGTGACTTTATCGAAGAGGAGCACCAGGTCACCAGCTTCGGCCGCGTCGCCGCCCAGACTGCCAAGCAGGTTGTGCTGCAGCGACTGCGTGAGGCCGAGCGCGAAGTCGTGCTTGAGGAGTACGAAGACAAGATCGGTACGATCGTGACTGGTACGGTTCAGCGGGTTGAGCCACGCGTCGTGCGCGTTGAGCTCGGCAAAGCCGTCGGTATCCTACCGGGAAGCGAGCAGATCCAGGGTGAATTCTATAGCATCGGCTCGCGTATCAAGGTATTCATCAAGGACATCGAGCGCGACAACCGCGGCCCACAACTTATTCTGAGCCGCGCCAACGAGGCCTTCATTGAATTCCTCTTCCGCCAGGAAGTGCCAGAAATGGAGAGTGGTGCCGTTGAAATCAAGGCGATTGCCCGCGAAGCTGGTCGCCGCACGAAATTGGCCGTGTTCTCAAGCGTGCCAGGAGTCGATCCAGTTGGTACCTTCGTCGGAGGCCATGGTACCCGTGTTCAGGCCGTTATGAATGAAGTAGGCGACCAGGAGAAAATCGATATCATTCCGTTCAGCGAGGATCCGGATACGTTCATCCGTTCAGCGCTCGGCCCAGCCGAAGTCGTTCGGGTTGAGATTGACGAAGAAAGCAAGCGAGCAAAGGTGTTCGTGAACGAGGACCAGCAATCGATTGCCATCGGCCGCGCCGGTCAGAACGTCCGCTTGGCTTCACGCTTGACAGGTTATGAACTCGACATCGAGACCGCGACGCCACAGAAAGCTGAGCCGAAGTCTCCCAAGAAGAACATCGAAGACAGCCTGCTCGACGCGCTGAATTCGAGCGACGAATAAAAAAACCGCGCCGTAGAAACTAGCACTCCATTGACGCGAGTGCTAGTTTTGCTATTATAGATATAGTGAATGCGTACAGAAGACCTCTTGCGCTTCGCCCTTAGGAGGATGATAATAAGATTATGGCTGACGATTTCGCAGAATTCGTACCCAGGCTGACGGACAACGCTAAGACCAGCCTGCAGCACGCGAACGCCATCGCGCGCGGCTACGGCAGTGCCTATATTGGTACCGAGCATCTGTTATTGGGAGTGTTGGCACAAGGTTCCTCGGTGGGGGCGAAGATGCTGGCAGATGCCCATGTCACCCTTGAGCGTGCTGAGTTAGCCTTGAACCTGAGCCCGCGCAATATCATGATTACGACGGGTGTGCTTGGAATGAGTGAAACGGCGAAGTTGACCCTGAAGATGGGATGGGAGATTGCCCAGGAATTTCACCAGGATTACTTGGGTACGGAACATATCCTTTACAGTATCTTGTCGCAGAAAAGCGCGCGCGCGACCGCTCTGTTGCGTGAACTCAACGTCGATGTCATCGAGCTGAAGGGTGACCTTGAGGACTTTTTCGATCGCCAACATAACGCTTTCCATGATAGTGATTCGGTACAAACGGAAACTCCACGAAAGCAGAAGCGGAGCGGGGCGCTTGAAACGTTCGGGACCGATCTGACCACGAGGGCTCGTGGCGGTAAGCTCGACCCGGTCATCGGTCGGGATGCCCAACAGGAGCGTCTCGTCACAATCCTGAGTCGTCGTACCAAGAATAATCCTGTTCTCATAGGTGAGCCTGGTGTCGGCAAGACGGCTATCGTGGAAGGGTTGGCTCAACGTATCGCCCGCGAGGACGTGCCCGACTACCTGCTTGATAAGCGGGTGATACAGCTCGATCTTGCAGCCATGATTGCAGGCACGAAATATCGAGGCGAATTTGAGGAACGGCTCAAGAAGGTCATCAGTGAGCTTACCGAACAAAAGAACGTCATCGTCTTCATCGATGAGCTTCACCTATTGGTAGGAGCCGGTGCGGCCGAAGGAGCGCTCGACGCCGCAAACATGCTGAAGCCAGCCTTGGCTCGCGGTGAGCTCCATCTGATTGGCGCGACGACACTAGACGAGTACCGCAAGCATATCGAAAAGGACAGTGCGCTTGAGCGTCGGTTCCAGGCGATCACGGTACCTGAGCCATCCTTGAAAGACACCCTGGCTATCGTCAAAGGACTCAAACCCTATTATGAATCACATCACGGGGTAGCCATCAGCGATGAGGTGATTGAGACGGCAGTCTATCTGGCCGACCGCTACGTATCCGAACGTTATATGCCTGACAAAGCGATTGACGTCATTGATGAAGCGGCGGCATTGACCCGCGTCAAAGGCGACAATAAGCCGAGTAAGGTGCGTGATTATATGCGGCAGCTGAAAAACCTGAACGAGAAGATGGATGAAGCCGTGGCGGCTGAGGATTATGAACGAGCGGCGCTCTACAAGACTCGCTCGGTCCAACTCGGCGAGAAGCTTGAGGAATTGAAAGAAAAGCACGAGAATAAGACACCGATCATCTTGACGGAGGATCATGTGGCTCATGCGATCTCAGTCATGACTGGCATTCCGGTAACCAGGGTGCAGAAATCTGAGGCCGGCATGTTGCGGTCGCTCGAACGACATCTGTCGAAGTTCATCGTCGGTCAAGACGAAGCGGTCTCAAAGGTCGCCCAGGCGGTGCGTCGATCCCGGAGCGGTGTCGCCTCTACGAACCGACCGATCGGCTCGTTCATCTTCATGGGTCCGACCGGTGTCGGCAAGACTGAGCTGGCGCGTGTACTGGCCCGTGAGGTGTTCGGAAGCGACGATGCCCTCATTAAGATTGACATGAGTGAATTCGGCGAACGCCACAATACAGCCAGATTGCTAGGAGCGCCGGCTGGTTACGTCGGCTACGACGACGGTGGTCAGTTGACGGACAAAATCCGTCGGCAGCCCTATAGTGTCGTACTATTCGATGAGATAGAGAAGGCCCATCCCGACGTCTTTCAGCTACTGCTGCAACTGCTCGAGGATGGGGCGTTGACCGATGCCAAGGGGCGCAAGGTCGATTTCACCAATACCATTATCATACTGACAAGTAACCTTGGTGCCGAAGCGATGCAGCGTGAATCGTCACTCGGTTTTCATGCCGCGACTCGCTCGGACGAACGTGAATTAGACGTCGCGCACGCACAGAACGCTCAGCATGCCACGGAAGCGCTACGTAAAATGATGCGACCAGAGCTGATCAACCGATTCGACGCTATCGTCACGTTCCGGGCATTGACGCGCAAGCAGGTCGGAGTCATCTTTAATAACCTGGTAGCCGAACTAGGTGAGCGGCTGATACGGCAAGGCATCCACCTTGTTGTGACCCCGGGAGCGAAACGGCAGATCATCAGCAAAGGATTCGACGAAAAATACGGAGCCCGCCCGCTCAGGCGAGCGCTTCAGGATGAACTCGAACATGCCATCGCCGACGGCATCCTGTCGGGCGAGTATGGGAAGGGAACGGTTCTGACGGCCCGGGCGGCGAAAGGCGCAGTATCGCTGCATGTCACGCACGAGAGCTAGTTCGTACACCAGCTGGCTACTTGCCGGCCTCTTAATCGTTGGATCTTTATGGTTGTGGCAGTCCAGGCAGTGGGTGGTCGATGCGGTTTCGTATCACCAGTATCAGCCGACAGCCCAGATTCGTCAGATTGCCCGTGACGCTGGCATGACGCAGGACGGTACCTTCATGTTTTATGCGTCCCGTCCGGTCGTTCAATCGAAAGATGACTTTAATCGTAGCTGTGAGCGGAGGGAACCGGGTAGTCCGATTCTGGGCTGTTATTCCGCCCGGCGCATCTATATCTATGATATAACCGATCAGCGTCTCGACGGCATCAAGACCGTCACGGCCGCGCACGAAATGCTACATGCGGCTTATGAACGGATGTCACAAGCCGAAAAAGACCGCCTGCGACCGCTGCTGGAAGATGCGTATAGCCGTCTTTCGTCTGATAGCCTGACGGAGCGGATGGCGTATTATGAGCGCACCCAGCCAGGCGAATCGCTCAACGAGCTCCATTCCATCATCGGTACCGAATTCCTTGCTATCGGCGACGAACTGGAAGAACATTACGCTCGTTTTTTCACTGACCGCCAGGCCCTCGCCAAGCTTCACGCTGAGGTCGAAGCCGTATTCGATGAACTGTCACGCGAGGCCCGGGCATTAGCGGCGAGAATAGATTCACTGGTTACTTCCATCAACCAGGCTACAGTGTCGTATAACGAGGGTGTTCGTCAGCTCAACCGCGAGGTCGATGAGTTTAACCAACGCGCCCGCCAACCCGGCGGATTCACTACTCAAGCCGAGTTTGAAGCCGAACTGGCTCGCCTGAATTCCCGGCAGCAGCAGCTTGAGGCAAGTAAGCAGGCTATCGAAAGCGATATCGTTACCTACCAGTCATTGCTCGCCCGTCTGGACGCGATCAACGCCGAGTCAGCCGGCCTGAACCGCAGCTTGGATAGTAACCTTGAGGCCGTGCCTACGTTATAATGGGAGCTAATGGCAAAATCTAAAACGAAGTTCGTCTGCACGAACTGCGCCGCTCAATACCCGAAATGGACGGGCCGCTGTGAAAACTGTGGGGAATGGAACACACTTGTCGAGGAAACGGTCTCTTCCGGTGCGTCGCCGCTGGCGCGTAGTGCGACATCGGGCAAGACGCTCACGGTGCAGCCGATTGGCACGATTAATGACAAGGCGCTTTCGGCCCGCCTTTCGAGTGGCGTCGCCGACCTGGACGCGGTGCTGGGCGGCGGCATCCTACCCGGCGGCGTGATGTTGCTGGCAGGCCAGCCTGGTATTGGTAAGAGCACCCTTCTCCTCCAAGTAGCCGCGTCGGTCGCCCACGACGCCACCGTACTCTATGTCAGCGGCGAGGAAAGCGCCCAGCAGGTAAAGCTACGGGCCATACGCCTCGGTGCCGAACGAAGCGAATCACTTGACTTCGTCTCCAGTACCAGCGCCGACGATATCGCCGCGACTATCCGCGCCGGCAAATACCGACTGGTCATAATTGACTCCGTGCAAACCTTGAGCCTTGATGAGATTACCAGCGCCCCGGGCAGTGTCAGTCAGATTACCAACTCTTCCAATGCGGTCATCCGAGCGGCTAAGCAATCAGGGGCTGCCGTCATCCTGGTCGGACATGTCACCAAAGAGGGCAGTATTGCTGGCCCGAAAGTGTTGGAGCACTTGGTCGACGTGGTGCTCCAGTTCGAAGGCGACCGGTATGGAGGGTTCAAAATCGTCCGAGCGGTCAAGAACCGATATGGCTCAACCAGTGAAGCCGCAATCTTCGAAATGAAAGAGAAGGGCCTCGCCGTCGTCGAGAATCCCTCCGCCGCGTTGCTGGCGGAGCGGCAGAACGCCGATGGGTCGGTCGTACTCGCTACGATGGAAGGTACCCGACCACTTCTGGTTGAGATCCAAGCGCTTGTCAATCCGACTAGCTTCGGGTATCCTAAACGGACGAGCAGCGGCTTCGATCTGAATCGCCTCAACCTACTCATCGCGGTCATCGAACGGCGGACTAAACTGAACTTATCGGACAAAGATATCTTTATCAACGTCGTCGGTGGCCTGAAAGTCATCGACCCGGCAGCTGATCTGGCCATCTGTATGGCTATCGCCAGCGCCGCAGCCGAGCGCAAACTCGATGAGCAGACCGTGGTCTTCGGAGAAGTCGGGCTTGGCGGCGAGATCCGGTCGGTAACTTCGACTGAGCGTCGCGTGGCGGAAGCCAAGAAACTAGGCTTTACGACCGCTATCGGTCCATCCTCAGCCCGCACGGCAGGTGTCACCACACCTGTGAGTGACCTACGGCACGCATTGATCGGTTATCTGAAATAACGTAATAAACGAAAGAACATTCATGGAATATATCCTCATCATCCTGGTCGTAGTTGCCATTATCCAGCTGCAATATCTTATCGCTAAAAACCCAGCCTCGCGCAAGCTGGCAACGGGAGTCAAACCGATCTTAATTGACACATCCGCGTTGATGGACGGCCGAATTCTGACCGCCGCACGAACAGGTTTCATCCCGGAACGGCTCGTGATCCCGAAGAGCGTCGTGGCCGAGCTGCAGCTTCTGGCTGACCAGGCTGATAGTGATAAGCGCACTAGGGCGCGCCACGGTTTAGATGTCATCAGCGAGCTACGCGCCATGACCAACGTCAAAGTCGAAATCCATGACGACGACAGCCTGACAGGAGGCGTCGACGAGCGCTTGGTGGAACTCGCCAAGCTGTCGCACGGGGCTATCTGCACGATTGACTTCAATTTGAACAAAGTCGCCAAAGCCAACGGCCTGGAGGTCCTTAACCTGAACGAGCTGGCTCAAAGCATACGGATGGCCTTCCTGCCTGGCGAGTCGGTCAGTATCAGCTTGCAGCAGAAAGGGCAGGACGCGCATCAGGCGGTCGGCTATCTTGCCGACGGCACAATGGTGGTGGTTGAACGGGCTGCGAAGCACTTAGGCAAGATCGTCGAGGTCGAATTTATTCGCAGCTTGCAAACCGCTGCTGGTCGCATGATGTTCGCCAAGCTGGCCAAGGCAGATGAAAAAGCTGAACCATCAGCCGAAGAACGTGGCAACGACGGCGCAGACAAACAGGCCAAGCAGTCGTCTCGCAGCACAGGGCGAAAGCCGGCCAGTCGCGCGAAACGGCAGGGTAAGCAGCCGACTGAAAAAACAGCAGTCAACACCGAGCCTAGTTCGGAGAAAACACCATCGTCTGCCCAGCCCGCCAGCGCGAATCAGCATGCGGAATCACCAGAGCGTACGCAGAAACCTCGTCGTCGCAACACTCGGCAGAAACGTACCGTCGAAGACAGCCTGATAGATCTCGTCAATTCCCAGTCCGGCGACAAGACGACTTAATCGTCGTCGTTCTTTTTGCCAGAGTCCTTGTAGGGCTCACTGGCGCTCGCCGTGTAAAACGCGGTATCCTGGAGAGTCGCGGACACCGTCGCGTCATCTTTGAAATTATAGCTAGTGGTGTACGTGCCACTGCCGCTGACATTGAGGGTTGCAACGTTCTCACTTCCCACGTTGATGTTGAGCGATTCAAGGGCGTGCGTGCCCTTCGAGACACGGACACTGATGGTGTTACCGTCGATGGTGATGCCGAGGATCCGCGGCTTAGCATCGTTACAGCTATGTACGTCGTCTTCCTGTGACGCGTCGTAGCCGTCAGGTGCCAGGTAGACGGCGTTCTTAGTGATAGGATCCGTCGTCTTGATGACGGTCAGCTCGATGCGGGCAGGACCAGGCGTACAGTCGGTTGCAATCTTACGTGACACCCTGTCGAATGTCATCTTCACGCCAGTCTGAGACTTCGCCTTATTGTACCAGGAGGGAAACAGCTCACCATTGATAGTCTGAATGCCGCGGGGGGCCGTGAACCAATCGGAGGTCTTGGCCTTCCCATCTTTCTGATAAATCTGGCTGGCGTACGCCATGACCGGGTCGAGCACCTGGGCCGGAATAGACGAGTTACCATTCACTAACGGGGTCGTGTCTGGATTACCGAGCCAGACAGCCCCAGAAAGTGAGGGCGTATAGCCGACGGTCCAGATATCTTTCGGTTGGCGGTTCTTGTCACTGGTGCCGGTCTTAACGGCGATCTTGACACCGGCAGCGTCCGATTCTGGCGTGATGCTACGACCGAACAGGCCGAGTCGGGCGTTCGAATCACCCAGGATGTCAGTGACGATATAGGCCGACTGCGCGTCGATGATGCGTTTTGATTCTTTCTTATACTCCTCAAGGACATCACCACTACTGTTCTTCACTTCCAATACGGTGCTGGTGGGCATATAGACGCCGCCACGGGCCAGTGAGGCGATTGCATTGGCATGGTCAATCATGCGAGTACCACAACCACCGATGGCCGACGATAATCCGGCTTCTTTCTCAGCGCCTTGGGTACAGTAGAACTTATTGCCCATCGCCCTGATCGTCTTGAGGGTCGGTTCAACGCCGTTCACCTGCATTGCCTTGATGGCCGGTATGTTACGGGAGAGCGCTAAACTGCGACGAAGGTTGATATTGCCACGGAACTTGCCGTCAGCATTCTGCGGTTTATAGCCAGATATGTCGACTGGCACATCGGACAACACTGAACCGCTACCGAAGTTCTGGGCGTCTTCGCCTTTATCCTGGAACAGCTGGGCGTACACCAATGGCTTGATAGAAGAGCCGGGTTGGATGAACGCGGCGGCGGCGTTGTCCTGACCGAAGCCTGGATGATTGAAGTCCCGACTGCCGATCATGGCCAGAATCTGTCCAGTTTTCACATCTTCTATCGTGCCGGCACCATTACTGAAACCAGCAAAGCTAGGATAGTATGAGCCGAACATCTCATCCATTTCTTGCTGTAGCTTATTCTGGATACGTAAATCAATCGTCGTCTTCACGACCAGGCCGCCACGTCCCACCGTCGCCTTGCCGAGTTTTCGCTCTAATTCACTTCGTACCATCTGAACGAAGTGCGGGGCTTTCAGGTTCCTGTATTGGGCCGACTCCGGTTTGATGGTATCAAGGATTGGCTCCTTCTTGGCCGCATCAGCCTGCTTCTGTGTGATGAAGCGCTGGCTGACCATATTGTCGAGTACGCGGTGCTGTCGCTTGATCAACGCCTCATGTCCTGCGGTATTGTAAGGGTCATACAGACCTGGCTGGTTAGGAATTGCGGCGAGAAGGGCTGACTGAGAAACTGTCAGTTCTTTGGCGGTCGTGCCGAAATACGTCTGAGCTGCCGACTCGACGCCATTACGTCGTCCGCCATAGGGTGATTCGTTCAGGTAGAGCGTCAGAATCTGCTCTTTTTCGTACATGCGTTCGACCTCGATAGCCAGGATAACTTCCTTGATCTTGCGCGGGATGCCACCGAAGCCCCGGTCGGCCGCCTCATCGGCGAAGAAGACCTGCTTTACTAATTGTTGCGTCAGCGTTGAGCCACCCTGAGTCGACTCTCCTTGTGAGTTGTTGACAGCGGCCCGCACCAGAGCGGTCGGACTGACACCTTGGTGGGCGTAGAAGTCTTTGTCCTCGATCGCAATCGTCGCCTGTTTCATGGATTTGGCGATGTCCTCATCAGCCACCACTAACTTGTAGTTACCATCCCCCTTGTCTTCCCACAGCAGCTTGTCGTTACGGTCATAGTAACGGGTGACCGTCGTCTGAACACGCTTGGCGAGCTCAGACGGACGGATTTGATCGATGTCCTTACGGTAGTAGGCGAACAGCCCGCCTGCGAACAGCACTGAGAGCAACACGGCGACGCCGAATACTTTCAGCGCCATTACACCTCCTTGGCGACTGAACCAGAAGGTGGCCATGCGCTTAGGGTGCATGCGGGCGATCGTGCGTTTGAGAGGGTGTTTGGGGAGACTGGCCAGATACTCAGCCTTTTGACGTGACCGGCGATCCTTGCGGGTCTTACGGGCATGCGACAGGTTCGAATAGACGTTCATGCGTCGGTGCGAGGATTTCTTAGCCACTTATCAAATATTCCACTTCACGTTAATGATTAGCTCCATTATACCACTAATGTTTGGCCGCACCTTTGAATTTTCGGTATACTTATACACAAGTAACCGATAGTAGACAAGGAGTATCCAGCATGGCGCTTGCCGATGAACTGCAATGGCGCGGGTTCGTGAACCAGATGACGTTCGACAACCTCGAAGAAATCAATGAGGCACGGACGTTCTATTTCGGTGTTGATCCTTCGGCCGACAGTATGACGATCGGCAATCTGGCGGCGGCCATGATGGTCCGACACTTCATCGACCACGGTCATAAGGCTATCCTGTTGGTCGGGGGTGCGACCGGCATGATCGGTGACCCTGACGGCAAGAAGCAGGAACGTGAACTCAAGACATTCGATGAGTTGCAAAGGAATACCGCAGCCATCGCTAGGCAATACCAGACCGTCTTTGCAGGTCAGGAGTTCGAGGTGGTTGATAACTACCAATGGTTCAAGGACATCAACTACCTAGATTTCCTGCGTGACATTGGTAAGCATATGTCGATGACGCAGATGCTCGATCGAGAGTTCGTTCAGAGCCGCATCGGCGACGGCGGAGCCGGCATAAGTTATGCCGAGTTCAGCTACTCGCTCATCCAGGGCTATGATTTCCTGCACCTCTACCGCGAAAAGCAGGCTACCTTACAACTGTGTGGTGCCGACCAGTGGGGTAACAGCATTACCGGTGCCCAGCTGATCAGGAAACTCGAGGGCGGCCAGGCGCATGTCTATAGTACGCCGCTTATCGTCAACAAGGCGACGGGTGTCAAATTTGGAAAATCTGAGGGTGGTGCGGTCTGGCTGGACGAAGCCAAGACCAGTGTCTACCAGTTTTACCAGTTCTGGCTGAACCTGGATGATGAAGGCGTCACGGACTATCTGAAGATCTACACCCTCCTCGACCGCGCCGAGATTAACGCTCTGGAAGAGGCTACCCGCACTCAGCCGCAGGAACGGACGGCACAAAAAACGCTGGCATATGAAGTAACCAAGTTGGTGCACGGTAAAGCCCGTGCCGACGCGGCGCGTAACATCACGGCGACGTTGTTCGGAAACCGAGGTGTCCATGAGCTGACCGATGACGAACTGGCCATGCTGGCAAGTGAGATTCCCACTAGCGGGCTGACACAACTCGTCGAAGCCTTGGCTGCATCCGGCGTCGCGGCAAGCAACGGCGAGGCTCGTCGGCTTATCGTCAGCGGCGCTATCAGCGTCAACGGCGAGAAAGTCACGCAAGACCAGGAACTCGTCCCCCCGGCGCTTATTAAGAAAGGCAAGAACGCCTTTCTCCTGGTCCGCTAACGACGCTTGCTATAATGAGAACTCATGTGATGAGTAGAACGGAGGAAAGATGACCGAGGAGTTACGCGCGAACGTTTCCAATGAAGCATATGAGAACATCGAACGGTGGCTGACGCACGATAAGTATGCCGCCTACCGAGCTGAGTTAGAGGCGATGATTACCGCTGGTCGCTGGACGGAGCTTGAAGACGCGTTCTTCAAGGTGATCGAGTTCGGTACGGGTGGTATCCGCGGTACCACCGGCATCGGTACGAACCGGATCTCGAAAGTTACTATCGGCGAGGCAACCCAGGCATTGTGTGAGTATGTCGTCGGTCTTGATCCTGCTGCCACCACCAAGGGTATCGTCATCGCCTGTGATACGCGCCTATCGTCAGACGAGTTCAGTCGGTACGCCGCCGAGGTCTGCGCCGGTAACGGGGTAAAGGCCTATCTTTTCGATGGCTTCCGCGCTACGCCAGAGCTTAGTTTCGCCGTGCGCCACCTCCAGGCCGCGGCGGGCATTGTCATAAGCGCTAGCCATAACCCACCGGCCGACAACGGCTTCAAGGCCTATCTTGCCGACGGAGGTCAGCTGGTACCTCCGCACGACAAGGGAATCATCAACTTGACCACGCAGGTCGAGATGATCAAGACACGTGAATTCGCTGCCGCCCAGCGCGACGGACATATTGTGATGATCGGACAGGAGGTCGACGAGGCGTATATCGCTGCCGTCGTCGGGCAGGCCGTAAGTGACGCGCGTGAGCTGGCGATCGTCTATTCACCGCTACATGGTGCCGGTCAGACCAATACCCTGAAGGCGCTTGAAACCGCCGGTTTTTCCATCAGCACAGTGAAGGATCAAATGGTGCCGGATGGCAATTTCCCTACCGTCGAGAATGGCAAGCCTAACCCAGAGGAGAAGGCGGCCAACGACCGGGCCGTGGCACAGATGCTGGCCGAAGATGCCGACATCGCCATCACCAACGACCCTGACGCCGACCGCATCGGCGTCACGGTGCGCGAAGGCGATCAGCCGATCTACCTATCGGGTAACCAGACGGCCGTTCTGGCGACCGAGTTCGCACTTCGCAAGCTGCAGGAAGCTGGTACGCTGACGCCGAAGCATTATATCGCCAAGACTATCGTCACCACTGATATGATGACCGCTCTGGCCGATCATTATGGCGTGACGTTGTATGGCGATATGCTGATCGGGTTCAAATATATAGGCGAGCTTTTACTGCAGAAAGAAGCGACCGACGAGATTTTCGTCATCGGCGGCGAAGAGAGCTATGGGTTGCTTAAGGGTGACTATGCCCGTGATAAAGACGGTGCCGTCGGTGCCTTGGTCCTAGCCGAATATGCCGCCGAACTGAAGCGGGACGGCAAGACGCTGTTCGACCGCCTGCTCGAGCTCTACGCAGAGCACGGCTTGTATACTGAACGGCTTGATACGATTGTCTGTCCGGGTGCGAAAGGTTTCGAGCAGATGCAGGCCATTATGGCGAAGCTGCGGTCTACAACGCCGCAGACAGTCGCACATCACCAGGTGACCGCGGTGGCGGATTACCAGTCGGGCAAGAAAACCGACCTGGCTACCGGTGAGCAATCTGACCTCGCCTGCAAAGTGAAGGGCAACGTGGTAGTCCTTGAGTTCGGTGATGAACGGCGTCGTATTACTATCCGACCAAGCGGCACCGAACCGAAACTGAAGCTCTATGTGCAGTGGCATCAAACAGCCGACGCCGATCCGTCTGGCATCCGCCAGCAACTAGGGGCGGTCAATGATATGCTTGAATCTCTTTCACGCGAATTGGAAGGTATTTTGCTCGAGGGATGAACCTGACTACACCCCTTAGCGCGCTCAAAGGTGTGGGCGATAAGACGGCCGAACAATTCCGTTTGAGTGGGCTGGTGTCAGTGGGGGATCTGGTGCGCTTCTTGCCGAAGCGGCACGAAGACTATTCCGAGGTCACGACTATCGCCGACATTACCCCGGGTAAGCGGACGATCAAGGCCCGTTGCGAGCGCGTATCGACCCGTATGGTACGTCGTGGCATGAAGGTGACGACCGCCACGCTCACTGACGATTCGGGTAAGTTGCAGGCCGTCTGGTTCAATCAGGCCTACCGAGCTACGCAGTTGAAAGATTCCAGCCAGGAATTTTTCTTTTCCGGTGAGTTCGAGTTTTCCTATAACAAATACCAACTGACCAACCCAAGCGCTGAGAAGGTAAGCGATATGCCGGTGCAGACCGACCGGCTACTGCCCGTCTACCCTGCGATTAAGGGCTTAAAAAGTCAGTTGGTCCGTAAGATACTGATGGAGCTACGACCGTTCATCACGATGCTGCCCGATACGCTTCCGTCTGGCATCATCCGTACTCACAATCTGTTGTCATTGTCCGAGGCCCTGCTTTCAATGCATTTTCCTGAACGGGTTGAAGACGTACGTCGGGCAAAGGAACGGCTGGCATTCGAAGAGTTGTTCGAACTTCTGCTCGCCGCCGCCCTGAATAAGCGTGAGAATGCCAAACTCGAAGGCTGGGCGATTCCATTTGAGCAGCTAGTCGTCAAAGACTTCGTGACGCAGTTGCCGTTCGACCTGACGCCGGCCCAGCGACAGGCTGCCTGGGAGATACTGCAGGATCTGCAACAGCCGGTGCCAATGAACCGTTTGCTGCAAGGGGATGTCGGGGCAGGTAAGACGGTCGTGGCTGGCATTGCCGCCCGACAAGCGGCCTCACACGGATTTCAGACCGCGCTCCTCGCGCCGACCGAGATCCTGGCGATGCAACACGCTGAGAGCGTGGCTCGCCTACTGGAACCGTTTGGCGTGACCGTCGCCGTGCTGACCGGCAGCGTGACGGCGAAAGCCCGGCAGCCGCTCCTCGCCAAGCTTAAAGCAGGCGAGGTCGACGTGTTGGTCGGCACGCACGCCTTGCTAGAGCCGGCCGTCCAGTTTCGCCGGCTCGGCCTGGTCGTCATCGATGAACAGCATCGGTTCGGGGTCAATCAGCGTCAGGAGCTGCTGAAAAAGTCGGCACATATGCCGCACTTGCTGGCCATGACGGCGACCCCGATTCCACGCAGCCTGGCCTTGACGGTGTACGGGGAGCTGAGTGTGTCAATTATTAACCAGAAACCGAAGGACCGTAAGCCGATTATCACTAAGATCGTCTCTCCCGTGAGCCGTAAGACGGTCTACCGCGCAATAGACGAACAACTGGCTGCGGGCCGGCAGGCGTATGTCATTTGCCGCGTCATCGATGACAACCCGGCGAACGAAGCCAAGAGTGTCGAGACCGAATATAGAAAACTGCAGAATTCCGTCTTTGGGCATCGCCGCATCGGTCTACTCCATGGTCGTATGAAACCTGAGGAGAAAGAGGCCATCATGCGTCGCTTCGCGGCCGGAGAGCTCGATATCCTCGTTGCGACCACCGTGGTCGAAGTCGGTGTCGACGTGCCAAACGCCACCGTCATGATGATCGAAGATGCCGATCAGTACGGTCTCAGCCAGCTCCATCAGTTACGGGGGCGGGTCGGTCGGGCCGAACATCAAAGCTTCTGCTACCTGCTAACGAGCGACACCAAGCAACCGTCACAACGCTTACGAGAGATTGAAAAATCCAACGACGGATTCTATTTGGCGGAAGTCGATCTTCGTCTACGCGGTCCGGGTGAGATTTATGGACGAGCCCAGCACGGCGCGCTCAACCTGCAGATTGCCAATCTTGGCGATACGAAGCTCATACAACGGGTGCAGCAAGCGGCCGAAGCCTTCGTCGATTCCGGCGCCGATTTGCTACAATACAAACAGTTATCGGCCCGGGTGGAACACTACCAGCGCCTGACGACGTTGAACTGATATGTACTCTGGAACAACCTTCAATACCAAATCCGGCCGTGTCATGGGCGTGCATCAGAAAATCGACCGTGTCGCCCGACGGCACCTGGCCCGGCATGTCACGCTGCCAAAGCAGTTTCCTACCATCCGTGAGATCCTGCATTTCGAAGGCCTGAACGGACCTGACGGCATCAAGCGTAAAAGCCCGGGCAAGGACGAACCATGGCACTACCTCGATGTCGACGAGTTGCATGGTGCGCCGCTCCTCGCCATCATCCATGATCATATCCATAACCTGGCTCAGGCAGTGAAGGACGGGAACCGTCAGCGAGCCGCCTTCGAAGCCGCCTGGCTGGCCCATGCCATCACGGACGGTCTGACGCCGGCCCACCACTATCCGCTTGAGGAGAAATTGGCTGAACTCAGAGGCGGCGAAGGACTGGAAACCCGCAATACCAAGCGTAAAAAGATTATCATACCTGGTGAGACGAAGCGCCAGATGCTGAAGAACAACTGGGAGTTTTGGGGTGCCAAAGGCGTGATGACAACGCATCTGCATTTCGAACTTGGCATCATGACGGCAATCTCGACGATGAAATTCGATACGCTCAGCTTCACTCAGGAACTCCAAAGTGAGCTCAAACGCGACGGATTCGATGCTATGTTCAAGGCTTCGGTTCAACGGGTGGCTGACATGGAGATGTATGAAGAGTTCGCCCTCAAAGGCTGGACCAGGCATCTGGCCGGCGAGACGAAGAACGTACTGGTGCCTGAGATTATCCGTATGGTCATGCTGGGGTGGATGACCGCCATTCTGGAGCTCGAGGACCAGGCGTGAACGTACGTGTCATCGCCGGCAAGTATGGGGGAAGGAAGCTTGATGCGCCTGGCCGGACGTCGACCCATGCCATGAGCGAGCGGGCGCGGAACGCCCTGTTCAACGTCATCGGAGCGAACGTGCAGGACGCGCATGTCCTTGATGCGTTCGCCGGGTCGGGCAGCATCGGTATCGAAGCGTTAAGCCGGGGAGCGACCGACTGCGTCTTTATCGAGAAAGACCGCATCGCAGCCAAGATAATCCGCAATAACCTGCAGCTGCTCGCTGCTGATACTGCCGGAAAGGTCATCGCTACATCGGTCAGTAACTGGCTCGCGACCGCCGACGAACCTTCATTCGATCTCATCTTTGCCGACCCGCCTTATCATGATCCACAGTTTTCCACAGTAGAACGCCTTTTTGGACTACTCAAACCTGGAGCGCTTATGGTATTATCTCATCCAGGTAAGGGTGAGGTTCCTTCCAAGACCGGAGTTGTTGTGGTGGACAATCGTAGTTATGGAAATCTCTACCTCACCTTTTACCGCCGAGACGCCTGAGAGGGCGTCTTTTAGCTTGACAAATTTAAGTAGAAGCAGTATAATATAATTATGACGACTCATCCGGTCGCCATATCCTCCTCTGCAGAAAGGAGTGGCTGATGGCCGCTTCGGAAATGGCTTACGGAGAAGGGCACCCGGCAACGTTCACTCAACAGCCGGCCCCCACCACCAGGCGGATGGAGCTCAGCGGCATCGCCTTCGGCGAGCAGCAGGAGGGACTGACCGTCCCACTCAGAGACTCCCTCACGCACGACTGCGGACCCGACCAGTAGGTCGCGAGTTCCGTCCCGTCCGGCTCCATACTGACGCGCCTCATCACCGCGCGTCAGTATGGAGCCTTTCACTTGCCGTAACCTAATGAGCGGAGTACAATGACGCCATGTTTGGCGGTTCCCGGGAGCAAAGACAGATTGGTGGCTATACCCAAGTTGGTCCGTCACTTGGTGCCGACGGACCAGAGATTACTTATGACGAGGCTGCGGAACTACGCGCTGTCGTAGCAAATGAGTTCTTTGATGCAACGAACCCGAAGACACCCATATTGACGATTGACTCAGACAAGACCTTTGCAGCCAGAAGCCTTGCACCCCAAGGACCAACGGATGACTTAAACGATACGATGATATTCGCCGGCGCAATGCTTCACCATGAGGATGAAGAGCTTTGGCGAATGAAGATATTGCTGACGCGCAGCTCCCGCATGCCACATAACAAAGGTGAAAAAAAGATACAGACTCGATATTTTATTGGGGCGGTCGCGAGTAATCTCATCATTGCAACAAAGCAGGTTAAGGCGGTTCGAGATGTCGATGCTGGTACGACGGATCTTATGCGGAGTAGTGGCGCCTTGCATCGCGTACGACGAGCGTACGAGAAGAACATGACGCCGGCCGATTGCGAATTGCTTCACGAAAAACTTGGTCAGGTGATTAGACGGGCTAAAGTGGCTGGACGACGCTAGCGGCCTATCCGCAAGATGATGAAACTCCTTATCGCGGGGTCATTTGACAGGGTATAGTGCATACGCTTATATAGAAGCACGCAAAGCCTAAATAAAAAGGAACACGTGCATGAAAATGACTTCATTGGTAACCTTAGCAGCCGCTATCGCTGTGGGTATCACCCCCGTAGCGGTGTTGGCCCAACCTACGGACCGTGGGGAGAACGAGGTAACGGTACGTCCGGCCGTGACGCAACCACGCGAACACACCGAGGCTCGTGCCCAGGAACGGATGGCATCAGTCGAAGAGCGCCGAGCTGAACTGCAGCAAAAAGTGAAAGAGCGCCGTGCGGAGATAAAGGAGAAAGTGTGTGAAAGGCGACAGCAGAACCTCACACGGGTGATGCCCCGCTTGGCTCAAGGTGCGACCTCTGTCCTGAACTCGATGGATACCGTATATGGACGTGTCTCGACCTTTTACGAAAAAGGTCAGCTGACCGTCGCAAACTATGACGAACTGGCCGCCTCCGTCGAGCTTGCCAAGACGAATGCAGCTGCTTCGGTAGCCAGTATCGAAAGTCAGAGTTTTGAGCTTGACTGCGAGAACCCTCGCGTTGGTCAGCAGCTTGACGGTTATCGACTAGCCGTTCAGGATGCACGGGAATCACTGATGGGGTACAAGAAAACATTGGTCGCATTGATTAGCGCCATGCGTGCCGCCGCAGCGGTTGAACAGGACTCGGGTACTGAGGCGAGCCAGAGCAGCCGGACGAACGACACCAGTAGTCCTGAAGGAGGATCCGACAATGAGTAAGTATACAACCATGCCGCGCGGCTTCTCGGCCGTTGAAATCCTGTTGGTCGTCGCCGTCATCGCCCTCCTCGGGTTTCTAGGATGGCGGGCGTATGAAGCGATGCAAGCGCAATCTGACGAAGCCTCCAAGACGAGTCAATCCTCCAACCCACCAGAAGTAAAAGAGAGTGATGACCTGAAGGACGCCGAAGAATTTGTCAGCGCCACTGATGTCGAAAGCGAGCTTGATACCAGTGAGATTGATGCCGCTCTGGCTGAATAACCAGCTGTCACGTGAATACGAAAAACGCCGCTATTGCGGCGTTTTTCGTTGGTACGCGAGAGAGGACTTGAACCTCCACGCCCGAAGGCACATGCTCCTAAGGCATGCGTGTCTACCAATTCCACCACTCGCGCGTAAAATCGGTGCCTCATCACTATAGCAAACCAACGCCAACAGATAAAGTCGGTGGAGGGTACCGCTTGTGCTATGATATATCCAAAGCAATCACGACGGGGCACTGCATGAACAAGATCGCACACTATTTGAACACGCACATCATTGGAGAGGTAGTAACCAACCCAGCCGTGCGCGCTGCCTTCGCGACCGACGGCAGTACCCTGACGCATGTACCTGAGATGGTAGCCTTTCCTCGCTCCACCAGCGACATCCGCAAAGCGGCCCGGTTTGCCTGGCAGCTGGCAGAGAAAGGACATTCACTCCCGTTGATTACGCGCGGCGCAGGCACGGACACGTCGGGCGGCGCTATCGGTACCGGTCTAGTCGTCGCCACTGGCAGTCACATGGACCATATCTTCGAATATGATGCCCGTCAGAAACTGGTGCGCCTGCAACCCGGCGTGACGGTCTCCTCGCTCCGGAATGCACTTGCCCTGCACGGTACGGCTGTGCCGGAGTTGCACTGGGAGCATGCCCGGGCGACCGTCGGCGGAGTACTGGCCAGTACGCGCCTGGCCGCTGAATGCGTCGATCAGTTGGAAATCGTCCTTGCCAGCGGTGACGTATTGCAAACCCGCCGATTGTCGAAGCGGGAGCTGACAAAGATGAAGGGAAAGACAGGCTTCGAGGCTGATATCTACCGGGCCGTCGACGCGTTAATTGAGGATAACCAGCAGCTGATTGATGAGCTGCAGCATGATGACGAGCGCATCGAACACGAAGGCTACGCCGGTATCGAGCAGGTGAAAGAACGCGACGGTTCCCTCGACTTGGCGCCCCTGTTCCTAGGTACCCAAGGTACGTTGGGTATCATTTCCGAAATGATTCTGAAGGCGGATTTCGTCAATCAGAGCCCGACGCTCATCGTAGCGTCGTTCGCCACGACCAGCCAGGCCCACGACGCCATCGATATCCTGGACGAACTCGATGTCACCTGGGTAGAGTATGTCGATACCGCGTATCTGGAAGCGGCCGCGAAAGCAGGCAAGACGTTCGGCTTCTTCGATGAGGCCAAGGAGTCGCTTGGTACCGTCGCTGCGACCCTTATCGTCACCATCAATGACTTCAACGAACGCGCCCGGGCAAAGAAGATGAAGAAAGTTCTCGCTCGCTTCAAGCCGCTGGCGCCGCATATAGTCAGTACGACTGACCTGATCAACAGTGATTTACGTGCTCTCGGTTCAGTTACTTACTGGGCATTGAACCCTGATCAGGGTGAGCTGTCGGCCCCACCTTTGCTCGATGGATTGTACGTACCGACGGCACGCTTCGAGGACTTCAGTCGTACGCTTGATGAACTCGCCAAGAAGCATCATGTCAGTCTGGCGCTGTATGGCCGCCCGCTTGATGAGCTATGGTACGTGCGCCCGACATTGCGTCTCTCGACGGTCGGCGACAAGCAGAAGCTGATCAAGCTCTCAGCCGAACTCCTGACACTGGTTGAGAAATATCGTGGTAGTGCCTTCGGGGCCGGCGGTGAAGGTCGCTTCGCTGCCGCTTTGCGGAGCGAGCATGACGAGCTGGCCGAACTGTATCGTAAGATCAAAGCGATTTTCGATCCGCACGGAATCCTTAATCCTGGCGTCAAGCAACCGTCAGACGTGCGTGAATTAGCCAAGCAGCTGCGGGGCACGTACCACGGTCCGTCGGCGACCGATCATTTGGCGAAATTCTAGGCACTCGCCCGGTTTCCTGTATAATGGGTGAGTAACACACGAGCACGAGTGGCGGAATTGGTAGACGCGCTAGCTTCAGGTGCTAGTGTCCTTCGGGACGTGGAGGTTCAAGTCCTCTCTCGTGTACCAAGTAAAGAAGACCTTCCGAGGTCTTTTTTGTTTGCTACACTACCAGGTATGCCTCATATCCACACCGGTGCTGGTCAGCACGATACGACCGTCAGCGCGTTTATCATTCGGATGGTAGACGAACAACCGAAAATTCTCTTGCATATGCATAAAAAGTTCAACAAGCTGCTTCAACCGGGCGGGCACGTTGAGCTACACGAAAACCCTTGGCAGGCAATCGCGCATGAATTGCTGGAGGAAACCGGCTACCGACTCGATCAGCTCGACGTGTTGCAACCTGTCGGCATGTTGACGGAACTCCCAGGAGAAACCATTCATCCGATTCCGTGCATCGTCAATACCCATGAAATCGATAACGGCGGGGTGCCCCATCATCATACCGACTCAGCTTATGCGTTCGTCACGACGAGCGAACCGCTTCGTGTACCGGCATCGGGAGAGTCGACCGATCTGCGCTGGCTGAGCCTGGCTGATATCGATGCGCTACCGAGGTCCTCCCTTTACGATGATACGCGTATTCTCTGCCGTCATATCGTTACCGTGACCCTGCGCGATTGGCAGCCACTGCCTGTGACTGCGTTCCATGCCTAACCCTGCAGGGCCGCCACACCTTGACGAGTAGCGAGGAAGGTTTCATACTGAAGCTATGAGCGAAGCACGAACGTCCTATAGCGGACCTGGCGACGCACCCGATTACGTCGCTCGGTTACGGTTTGCTGCCAACGAGGCGCTGCGTGACCATCTTGCAGACTTCCAAACTCCGCCGTTCGCGGCACGCATGGGCCAAGCGGCCCTTTTTTTGTACTCTGAGGCAGGGATGCTCTACCATCACGGCGGGCACCGCTGGCACGATGACGATACCTCGGCGGCGGCTTCGGACCTTCAGCGGGTTGATGGCCTGCACGCAAGTTTGCGTCACAGGGCGAACGGTCAGCGACTTCTCCTTCCTAAGGCTGAGTTTAAGCTACTACCTGATCGCCAACCCGGCATGCTAATCCGCCTCGGGGTAGTGGTTGATGAGCTAACCGCCCGGGCTCTTCACGATACGGTCTTTCTTGATCCTGACCGTACCGTGCGTGTGGGGTTCGGCATTTCGGCCGAGCGCCTTAAGCAGCCAGCTGGGCTCCAAGAGGCACGCGATCAACTTACCCAGGCACTTGAAACCGGTTCACCGCTCTTGGCAGTGGAAACACTTGAGCTGATTGAACGACAGCGTCACAGGTAAAACACGGCTATGCTTGCCCTAAGGGGTGAAAAGTGTCACAATCATAGCACGTATGAGCTCTCTGTCGACTGATCCCTACAAAGGTACCCGCGACTACTATCCCGCCGATAAGCGGGTCCAGGACTATATCTTTCGCGTCTGGCGTCGGACCGCCCACCGTTTCGGCTATGAGGAGTATGGTGCACCAATGCTGGAACCGCTTGAGGTATATGCTGCCAAGAGTGGTCAGGAGTTGGTCGGAGAGCAGACCTACCGCTTCAGTGACCGAGGCAATCGTGAAGTGGTGATTCGCCCTGAGATGACGCCGTCCATCTCACGTATGGTGGCTGGTCGCCGCCAAGAGATGGCCTATCCCGCGCGACTTTTCTCAATTGCGAATTTCATGCGCTACGAGCGACCCCAGCGCGGCCGCGAACGCGAGTTTTGGCAGCTAAACGTTGACCTTTTCGGTGCCACAGGCGTCCAGGCAGATGCTGAAATTATTCAGGCAGGCTGGCAGATGATGAAAGAATTTGGTGCAAGCGACGACATGTTCGTTATCAAGCTGAACGACCGCCGCCTGATCGACGTGATGATGCGTGAATACCTGAAGCTGGACCCGATCCAGGCGCAACTGATGGCACGCCTGTTCGACCGCAAGGCGAAGATTTCCAACGAACAGTTCCGCGACCAGGCTATCGAAATATTCGGCACTGACAACGCGGCCGAGGGATTGGGGCGGATTGCGAAACTGGTCGTCGCGAAGGAACTTGCTGACTTGCCTCGCGAACTACGTGAGAGCGAGGCTGCAGGTGAGCTGACTCGGCTGAGTGGGCTGCTGAAAACCCGCGGTATCACCAACGTAGCCTTTGATATCTCCCTGATGCGCGGCTTCGACTACTACACGGGGACGGTGTTTGAATTTTACGACACGCACCCCGACAATAACCGGGCGATGTTCGGGGGTGGGCGCTATGATGGCCTGGTGGGTCTCTTTGGCGCCGAACCGCTAAGCGCGGTCGGCATGGCTCCTGGCTTGTCGATGACCGAATTATTCCTGGAGACACACGGCTTATTGCCTGAGCTGCCTTCGACGACCGAAGCCTACATGATCGTTCTCGGCAGCGAGCAGTTAGAGGGAGCCTACGGTTTGGCTCACCGCCTGCGCGAAGAAGGCGTCAATATCGAACTCGATTTCACTGACCGTAAGATTGATAAGCAGATTAAGACCGCCATCAAGAAGCGTATCCCGTTCATGATATTCGTCGGCAGTGATGATCTTTCTGCCGGGTCATTTAACCTGAAAGATACGGTGAGCGGGGAAGAAGAGAAACTGAGCTTCGAGCGGCTGGTCACCCGTATTAAGGATCGCCGCCGCGTCGGTAAAGGTGACGCCGACGAGTTGTTCGCCTAGTTTATCTCTGTTATACTGGTCGTTTGTATGAAGACGACAGTAGAACATCTCTCGAAGACCAAGGTCAAACTGACCATCACGCTCGGCAAGCCCGAGCTCGAAGCGGCCGAACAGGTCGCGCTCAGTAAACTAGCCCGTGACCTGAAAGTCGCCGGGTTCCGTAAAGGTAAGGTGCCGGTCAGCGTGGCGGCGAAACACGTCGATCCAAACCTGCTGGCGCAGCAGACGGCCGATGACGCCATATCCAAGGCCGTCGCCGAAGCATTCATGGCCGAAGACATCCAGGCCTTGCAGCGTCCGGAAGTCGAGCTGGTAAAATTCGTGCCTGGCCAGGAAGCTGAATTCACAGCCGAAGCAGACATCCTCCCGAAGGTAACGCTCGGTGACTACAAGAAGCTCGGCGTTACCCAGAAACCTGTCAAAGTTGAAGCGGCTGACGTCGCTGAAATTCTCGAGCGTATGCGCGAGGGCATGGGCGAGAAGCAGGCAGTCGACCGGCCCGCAGCTGACGGCGACGAAGTCATCATCGATTTCGTCGGCAAGAAGGGCGACGTCGCCTTCGACGGTGGCACCGCGACTGATTATGCCTTGAAGCTCGGCTCAAACTCATTCATTCCGGGATTCGAAGCTGGTATCGTCGGCAAAAAGCCTGGTGACACCTTCGACCTCAACTTATCATTCCCGGCGGACTACCATGTCGAAGACCTCGCTGGCGCCAACGTGACGTTCACGACGACGCTCAAGAAGGTGCAGGAACTGGTAAAGCCGGCGCTTGATGATGACTTCGCCAAAAAAGCTGACAGCCGACTGGCGACCCTGAAAGAACTGAAGGGCGACATCAAGAAAGAACTGACGGCACAGAAGGAACGCGAAGCGGCCGATGCTCTTAAGGACGAACTAGTTTCGAAGTTGATCGAGCTATCCGATATTCCAACCCCCCAGATCCTGGTGGAAGACCAGGCCCGTTCGATTGAAACCGATATGACACAGAACCTGATGTACCAAGGTCTGACTATCGAGCAGTACGTCAAGAACAAGCAGTTCAAGGACAAAGAAGAGTGGCGTAGCAAAGAGGTCCTGCCCGCCGCTGAGAAACGGGTCAAGGCAGGCCTGGTACTTGCCGAGCTCAGCAAAGTTGAGAAAATCGAAGCCTCCAGCGAAGAGCTTGCTGAGCACATCAACCTCTACAAGCAGCAATATGCCAACAATCCCGACATGGTGAAGCGTTTCGAGGAACCCGAAGCCCAACGTGATATCGCTAACCGCCTGCTGACCGAGAAGACGGTGGAGCGACTCGTAGAACTGAACTCGTAGGTCGTATCGGCATGCCGCGCCCCTCACTCGAACGTTTGCTGTCGGCAGCCAAGGAGCGGCGTGTCCGCGATTGGGCAGTCGATGTCGCGGCACTCGGCGCGGCTGCCTTACTAGCCAAGCATCTTGACGACCGTATGCTCAAGCGTCTCCGCAGTCAAAATGTCGTAGAACACGATTTGGGAGAGTAACGAACTGGCACTCTATTTGCAGGAGTGCCAGCTTATGAGTATACTGAGGGTATGAAGACACCCTCGAACTATCTCGTACCGACGGTCATCGAAAGCTCACCCCAAGGCGAGCGGGCGTTCGACATTTATTCGCGGTTACTCAAGGAACGTATCATTTTCCTTGGAGAAGAGGTGAACGAGCATACGGCAAACCTGGTAGTCGCCCAGTTGCTCCATCTGGCGTATGAAGACCCAACCAAGGACATATCCCTGTATATCAACAGTCCTGGCGGCAGCGTGTACGACGGTTTGGCTATCTTTGACACCATGCAATTCATCAAGCCTGATGTTGCCACGTATGGTATCGGTTTACAGGCCAGCATGGGCGCATTCCTGTTATCCTCTGGCAAGAAGGGGAAGCGTTTCCTGTTACCGAACTCACGCGTGATGATTCACCAGCCCTCCAGCGGCACCCAGGGAAAAATCTCCGATCAGGAAATTACCTTGCGCGAGGGTATCTACCTCAAGAAGCGTCTCAACGAGATACTGGCAAAGAACACCGGCCAACGTCTGTCAAAGATCGAAAAAGACGTCGACCGTGATTTCTGGATGAGCGCCACCGAATCCGTCGAATACGGTCTGGCCGATAAAGTCGTCACAAACGCCTAAGGCGCTTGTCATGAGGCGCCGATGGGCGTATAGTGCGCAGCGGACACGGTGTCCAAAGGGAGCAATCCCTGGTCTTTCGGGAGGAATACCCAGAATGAACATCATCATGAGGATCACGCAGTTCTTCACCGGCCCGTCCTTCACGATGCCGGAGGAATCCGGCAAAGCGCTGGACGCAGCCTGTGCCATGGCCGCCGAGCGCCACCCTGCCCAGCCCAAGCGGCTGGTCATCGTCAAGGCCTCGGCCCGCCACACGCACTACGCGCGCGTCGCGGCCTGAACGCTGCATCCTGACCCCATGTCCATCCGGGCGGAACCTGGCGACCCACTTCGTCGCCAGGTTCCGCCCGTTACTCATTTTCGGGGCATTGACATTTCGCCCGGACTTCCTCATAATCAGGGGTAATGAAGGTTGAATAAGCTGCGGCTAGGACACGCACGCCATTAGGCGAGGCGTTTTTGCGTGTTAGAGCAGTTTAGATACTTCGGGCGCCGACCAGTACCAATCATTAATCTCATGCGAGGAGATAAGCACGTGGCAACAAAGCCAGCTACCACCAACACCGGTCGTGTCTTTTTCACCAAGGACGACACGGCACTCCCGCTCCCAAATCTTATGGCTCACCAGAAGAATTCCTGGCAGGAATTCGTTGAAACTGGTCTGAGTGAGATTTTCGCGGA
>Ga0100391_1000310_pt1 | contig 58035 bp, 61 predicted proteins | sample CryGeymeta201515_FD_81541 | JGI IMG/M metagenome (GOLD analysis project Ga0100391, IMG submission 81541) | Groundwater microbial communities from Crystal Geyser aquifers in Utah, USA - Crystal Geyser metaG 2015-15 | ecosystem: Environmental > Aquatic > Deep subsurface > Groundwater | place: USA...
AAATAAAATGCTTGTTGATTCGGTCTGACGGGGATTTTGAGAGTAATCTTGAAATCTAGTTAAGAGGATAAGAAACAAGAATCACCCATCATAATCTTTGATTTGATGGTGTGAGTGTCAATGCTTATTAATATTATTACTATAGTTATGATTTCTTCTTCTGAAGTTAATTCACCTTCTTTATTCCAAAGTATTATTAAACTTCTTCGTTGGGATAAACCAGCAGGAAGATTAATCCTCATGATTCCAGCATTATGGGCGGTGTTTTTCGCTAGTATGGGAAAACCTCCCCTTGTGTTGGTAGGCATTATTATTTTAGGTAGTTTAGCCACCAGTGCCGCAGGATGTGTTATTAATGATTTATGGGATCGTAACATAGATAATCAGGTAGAGAGGACAAAAAAACGCCCCCTGGCATCCCGTGCTTTATCCGTAAAAGTAGGTATTATTGTTTTTATTATCAGTTTAACTTGTGCCGCAGGATTGGCATTTTATCTTAATTCCCTCAGTTTTTGGTTATGTGTGGCTTCTGTGCCTGTAATTATTTGTTATCCCTTAGCTAAACGAGTCTTTCCTATCCCTCAATTAGTTTTATCCATCGCTTGGGGTTTTGCGGTGTTAATCAGTTGGAGTGCCGTTACAGGTAATCTCACTTTTAATACATGGGTATTGTGGGGGGCGACAATAACTTGGACCATGGGTTTTGATACTATTTATGCTATGGCAGATAAACCCGATGATCTCAAAATGGGGATTAATTCTAGTGCCATCTTTTTCGGGGATTTTGTCGAGGATGCAGTAGGTTTATTTTTTGCTCTCACTGCTGGTTTATTCGCTTATCTTGGCTCTTTTAACAACTTTAACCTCTTTTTTGGGGTTACATGGGCGATCGCTGTGATTATGTGGGTAGCTCAATATTTGGCATTACAAAAATCAAATCAAGAATCAGTCAATTATGGGCAAATATTCAGTCAAAATGTCTGGATTGGCTTTATATTATTATTAGGAATAATTTTCGGTATTAGATAATAAAATTAAGAAAAAATGGGATTACTTAATTAAAGTTAAATAAATATCTTGGAATCCACAAAAAGCACAAAGAAAATAATCAATACATCCTAAACTTTATGCAAGAGGTTAAATATTGTATATGCAATCTTGGCTTGGTTTAATTATCGGTAATTCTCGACTCCATTGGTGTTATTGTGATGGAGAAAAAATACAGCAAACATGGAATACCTCTCAAGCTGAATCCTTAGCTGAATTATCCCATATTTTAGATAAAACCCTTTATTCTCACTTAAAAGCACAAATTCCTTTATATATCGCTTCTGTTGTACCTTCAGCTACAAAAATCTATCTTTCTCTGCCTCAAACTACCATTATCAATGGTAAAACTATTCCTTTACAAGATATTTATCCGACTATGGGAGTTGATCGCATTTTAGCATTATGGGGAGCAGGATGTAACTATGGTTTTCCTTGTCTTGTAATTGATAGTGGCACCGCTTTGACTTTTACTGGTGCAGATGAGAATAAAAAATTAATCGGTGGTGCAATTTTACCCGGAGTAAGGTTACAGTTACAAACTCTGTTTTTCAATACCGCCGCCTTACCAGAAATAGAGATGATTAGCGAAATCACCCCCCGTTGGGCGAAAAATACTTCTTCAGCTATTCAAAGTGGTATCATTTATACAGTTATTGCTAGTCTTAGAGATTTTAGCGAAGATTGGTTACAAAAATATCCTCAAAGTCAAGTAATTTTAACTGGCGGTGATGCTCTATTATTAAATCAATATTTAGAAGAAATTTTCCCTGACATTAATAAGCAAATAAAAGTTGATACTAACCTTATTTTCTTGGGAATCAAAGAATATATTAACATTACCAGTTAAAAGTAAATCAAAATATCTCTAATATCGAGGATAAAGTTTCATCAGTTTTTGGACTTCCCCCGCATGATAAGAACTACGAGTTAGAGGAGAAGAAACTACTTGTAAAAAGCCCAATTTTTGCCCAAATTCACGCCATGAATTGAATTGCGTTGGGGTGATAAATTCTTTAACTCCTAAGTGATGTTGTGATGGTTGTAAATATTGCCCAATGGTGAGAATATCACAATCAACTCCTCGTAAATCTTCCATTACCTGTTTTACTTCTGCGTCTGTTTCTCCTAAACCTACCATTATTCCTGATTTGGTATAGGTAAGGGGTGATAATTCTCTAGTTTTCTTTAATAGTTCAAGCGATCGCAGATATTCCCCTTGAGGGCGCACTTTACGATATAATCTAGCGATGGTTTCTGTATTATGATTTAATACCTCTGGTTGAGCCTGTAAGATGGTTTCTAAAGCGTTCCAATTACCGCATAAATCAGGGATTAATACCTCAATAGTAGTTTTTGGGGATAATTTTCTAGTTTCTGTAATACAAGCCACAAATTGACTAGCACCGCCGTCTGGTAAGTCATCACGGTTTACGGATGTAATGACCACATGATTAAGATTAAGCCTTTGTACCGCTTCAGCTAATCGTAAGGGTTCTGTAGCATCAAGTTCTTTAGGAGTTTTATCAAAATCGATGTCACAATAAGGACAAGCACGAGTACAAGCTGGCCCCATAATCAGAAATGTAGCAGTACCAGCATTAAAACATTCCCCAATATTAGGGCATGATGCTTCCTCACAAACAGTATTTAAATTCAAATCTCGCAAAATATCCTTAACACTGCCAACTCTTTGAATTTGTGGTGCTTTTACCCTTAGCCAATCTGGTTTTACCGTCACAGTCTTAATCTTTTGATCATCTCAACAACTCTTTGATCATAACTATTTTTATCTCACATTACAAGATAGTTAATCATCAGTTTTTCACCCCATTGACTCGTTAAGGTAAAGCGAAGTTAAAAGGGCAAAGGGCAAAGGGCAAAGGGCAAAGGGGTACATTACTAATTCCTAACTCCCCGTTTCCTTTTATCTCCTGTCTCTTATCTTTTTCGACGACTCGCTCTACCCAAACGTTCATACTCTTCTAATACTTTACCCGTACCATAGACAACACATTTAAGGGGATTAGGTGCAATGTGAGTAATAATTCCTGTTTCGTTAGCAATTAAACTATCTAAACCTTTCAGTAATGCACCGCCTCCTGCTAGTGTAATTCCTCTATCAATAATATCTCCTGCTAATTCGGGAGGAGTTTGTTCGAGAATTTTTTTTATAGCATCAACAATGGATTCTACTGTATCGGCGATACAATCCCTGATTTCTTCTACAGTGATACTAATAGTTTTGGGTAAACCAGAAACAATATTTAAACCTCTAATTTCCATGACTTCTTGATCACCATCTGTAGGATAAGCCGAACCAATTTTCATTTTAACATCTTCTGCTGTTCTCTCTCCTACAATCAGATTATAAGTTCGTTTTAAGTAACGTTTAATCGCATCACTGACTTCATCCCCCGCTATTCTCACCGAATCGCTTAAAACAATACCTTGAAGACTTAACACAGCAACTTCCGTTGTCCCCCCTCCTATATCAACAATCATGTTACCTACAGGCTCATCAACGGGCAATCCTGCACCAATGGCTGCGGCTAAAGGCTCATCAATAAATTCTATATTATCTATTGCCCCTGATGTTTCCATAGCTTCTTCTACGGCTTTTCTTTCCACGGAAGTAATCCCACTAGGTACACCTATAATAATGCGAGAGCGAGTTAGGTTATTATTTCCTCTTGCTTTTTTAATAAATTCCCGAAGCATCATTTCCGTTTCTTTTACATCGGTTATCACTCCGTCTTTTAAGGGGCGTATTGTTCTGACATTTTTAGGAGTACGTCCTAACATTTTTTGTGCTTCTTTACCGACGGCTAAGGCTTCATTCTTATCATCATCAATGGCAATCACTGAAGGCTCATCTAAAACAATATCTTTACCCGGAATATAAATCAAGGTATTAGCTGTACCTAAATCTATACCCATATCTTGAGATTCAGAAAACCGATCAAATAAACCCATTTTTTTTACTCCTTAATTTATATATTTAATTTTTGATAATTATAATTACTGATTTTAAAAATAACACTTTAAACAGAAATTTTAACTTAATTAACTCTTCGTAAAAAGTTAGTAAGCAAAATTTATTAGACTTTTCCATAAATTATAATTGTTAGGGAAGAATCAGGGAAAATATAACTTAAATTCAGACATTCTTAATCAGAATCCATAATTTTTAAAATTATTGAAGATCTCTATTGTATGTTTACTTTTCCTTTTTTTCTATTTTTCTGTTTCTAAAATTGAAGATGTAGAATTTGGAATAAGATAAATTACTCCAGAAATAATTGTTAAGATTAATGCTAACCAGAAAAAAATTAATCCGATGGATTGCCACAAACCAGATAAAGGCATAATTAAAAAACTAATGGCTATAATTTGCATAACTGTTTTTAATTTTCCCCACATATTTGCACCGCTAATATTATCTTGTTTTACTAAGCTCGGATTCACTCTCCACCCTGAAATTACGATTTCTCTAACAATAATAATTAATACTGCCCAGGCTGGTATTTGTTGACGTTCAATTAATACTAAAAAAGGTGCAATTACTAAAATTTTATCCGTTAAAGGATCTAAAAATTTCCCTAATTCAGTAATTTGATTTAATTTTCTAGCTAAATAACCGTCTAACCAATCTGTAGCTGCTGCTAGGAGAAAAATCCCAAAAGCTACCCACTGATAATATTTTTCTGGTTGATATAATAAATATATAATTGGAATTACTAAAAAAATTCTTGAAATAGTTATTGAGTTAGGGATATTCATTGTATTAAGTAATAAGTAAAGTTGTTAATTATTTAAAGAAAGTTCTTCTTTTTTCCCTAAAATACCTTGAGGGCGTGAAATCATTAAAATCATTAAAATTAAACCAATAATCATTATTCTTAATGCCCCTAATTGAGAATCATTTATTAATTCTGAATTACTAAAAATAAATCTTGTTAAAGAGTCATAACCCCAAAATATAATTGCTCCTAATATTACTCCAGCATTATTTCCAGAACCGCCTAAAACTACTATAATCCAAGCATTAAAAGTTAATAAAGGTTCAAAACTGGTGGGATAAATTGTTGTTAATTGCCAAGTATAAAATGCTCCTGCAATACCTGCGATCGCACCCCCTAACATAAAAGATTGTAACTTATACCAAAAAACATTTTTACCTAAGGCTTTAGGGATTTCTTCATCCTCTCTAATGGATTTTAATACTCTCCCCCAAGGAGAATGAATAATTAAATCTAAACCGTAATAAACGATAGCTAAGGCAAATAAAATTAATAACATTAAACCAGCTTTATAAGTATAATTAGATAAAGAAATAACTCCATTAATATATACTAATAAAATTAAAATTAAAGCAAAACTTGTAGAAATATAAATATTTAAAATGCTAGAAGGTTGATAACTTTTTCCAGTAATTTGTTTTTGTAATCGTAATTGTTGTTTAAGATTTCGCCCCAATTGCCAAACAACAAAAATCCCTAATAAAGTTAATAGAAAAATCATCATCATTTTACCTAGGGGATTAGGTTGAAAATTACCAAAAGGTAACTGATAACCTTGTATGCCAAAATTTCCTTTGGTTAACCATTGTTCATTTTGTACGATCAAACGTATTAATTCAGAAAATCCGATGGTGACGATAGCTAAATAATCTTCTCGTAATTTTAAAGAAGTTAATCCAATTAATAAACCTAAAAATGCCGCACTAAAACCGCCAATAATCATGGCTAAAAATAAAGGGATTCCTTTTTCTGTTAATAAAACAGTTGTATAAGCTCCGATAGTCATAAAGGCTACATGACCAAAATTAATTAATCCTGTAAATCCCCATTGTAAATTTAAGCCTAAAGCGAATAAAGCATAAAGACTAGCTGAAATTGTCAAAAACACTAAATATTCAACCATTAAAACCTCTCAACACTAAAAATCAATTACTTATCATAGCCAAATTGCCGTCATTGTCATAATAATTTAGAGGGAGAAAATTTTTCTTTCAGGTTTATTTCAAAAAAAATGTATCAATACTTACTAAAAATGAAAACTATTGTTTCGATAATAAGTAGAAGTCAAATTGCGAATTTTACTCATTAACAACTAAAACAAGATGGTAAATAGCACCCTTTCTCAATCACGGCAAGATAAAAAACAAAGATTATGGATCGAAATTGGTTCTATTATCGCCGTAATAATCCTTTTTTCCATAATTTTACCCTTTGTTATTAGTCCATTTCGATTACAGTTATTTGGTAGATTTTTAGCTTTAGCCATGGTGGCATTAGGTATTGATTTAATTTGGGGTTATACTGGATTATTAAGTTTAGGTCATGGAATTTTCTTCGCTTTAGGAGGTTATGCTTTTGCCATGCACTTAAAACTACAAATACCACAAGGGCAATTACCAGATTTTTTCACTCTTTATGGTGTGACTGAATTACCCTTATTTTGGAAACCTTTTCATTCTTTTCCCTTCACTGTTATCGCTATTTTTCTGATTCCTGCTATTGTGGCTGGTTTATTAGGTTATTTAGTTTTTCGTAATCGCATCAAAGGTGTGTATTTTTCGATTTTGACTCAAGCCGCATTAATTGTCTTTTTTAACTTTTTCAATGGGCAACAAAAATTAATTAATGGTACTAATGGTTTAAAATTTGATACTGAAGCAATTTTCGGTATTGTCACAAGTTCAGCAAAAGGTCAATTAGTTTTCTATCAATGTACTATTGTATTCTTAGTCTTAACCTATCTCCTTTGTCGTTGGCTTACTAGCGGTAGATTTGGAAGGTTATTAATAGCCATTCGAGATGATGAAAATAGAGTTCGATTTTCAGGTTATGATCCAACTTGGTTTAAAGTTTTAGTATTTAGTATCTCTGGTGCGATCGCAGGAATTGCAGGAGCTTTATATTCAGTACAAACAGCCATTATTACCCCTAGTATTATGGAAGTAGCTTTTTCTATCGAAATGGTTATTTGGGTAGCCGTAGGCGGTAGAGGTACATTGTTAGGTGCAATTATTGGCACATTATTAGTAAGATTAGGACAAAGTTTTTTAAGTGAACAATTCCCCGAAATTTGGCTATTTTTTCAAGGTGCGTTATTCTTAATTGTCGTAACAATTTTACCTAATGGTATCGTAGGTTGGTGGCAAAATTGGGCATGGTTAAAACTAAAATCCCTATTTGGTTTACAACAAACTTTAATAACTTATCCTGCCTTAGAAAATAACCCAGAAATTGAATTAGAAAAACAAAATTTTGATAACTAATTAACAATTATTAATTAATTTGGTTATGTTCTGCTAAAATTCTCTCTACCTTAGCCTCTTCTATTTTGGCAATCATTCTACTCGATTCATGAATATCTCTCTGAGTTTTTGTTAAACTAACCGTTGAGCCCACAGAAAAAATTAATCCCATACCCATATAACCTTTAATCCAAATATCCACTGGTAAATAAATTATTCCCAAAGAAGTGGCACTGATGGAGATAATAAAAGATAACCATGTTTGAATAACCCAAGCATTACTATGACTTTGATTAAAATGCTCTTTTCCCATAATTTTATGAAGATAATAAACTTGATTTTATAATTATACTTTTACGGACTTTTTCTTGGGTTGAGTCATCAGACACTTTTAAAATTGGCTCATAATAAATTTATTAAGAAAAGAATTTTCATTTCCCTTGACAAATTCCTGACAAAATCAGTTATAATAGTCTTTGCAGTAAATAAAAAGATAAAACAATATCTAAAAACACTGTTTAAATTCACGCCATCTTAGCTCAGTTGGTAGAGCAACTGATTTGTAATCAGTAGGTCATCGGTTCGAGTCCGATAGATGGCTTTTAGTATGATTATCATATAAATTAGATTTTTATTGATTTTGTGCTGGAGGAATAAAGCGAATTTCAATACGTCTTCTTGTTTCGTCAGCTTGACGATTTAAGGGGGCTAATTGTCCTGATGGTAGGTATAATTGAGCAGCAGAATAAGCCCTAAATTTGACGTTTTTTAAGTCGGGATTTGATTGTAATTCTTGCACCACTGCTAAGGCTCTCATTAAAGCTAAATCTGCATTTGAACCAGCTTTTAATTGAGTTACTTTAAGTTGATTTTTAGCTACTTTTTCTAAGTTTTGATCTAAGTTACCACTTAACCCTAACACTTGTCCATCAGTATGTCCAATTACTTGGATAAAGTCTATATTTCTGTCTTTAACAATTGTTTTTATTTGAGGAATAATACTATTATTTAGATACTTTTGAAAATCGGAATTTAACTGCGCACTTCCAGATTGAAATTTAAAATTCCCTGATTTTTCATCAATAACAATGGGAGTAGCTGACTGTAATCTACGATTTAATTCTAAAGATTGAAACAAAGCTAATAATAATAAAAAACTCATAATCATAAAAGCATTTGACATCAAATCGGTGAAGGAAGGAAAGACATCTAAATCTTGATTATCACTGGTATTTCTACGGTTCGATCGAGTTCTCATTGCTTTATGATAGGATTTTAGTTATTGTAGCTTGAGTTAGTGATTTCCCTTAAAATAAAATCAAACTACCATTATACTGAGATGTCAAAAATCATAACTATTTGTCTAGACGATAATAAATACGAACTTTTTCAGAAATTTGCTTTAATGGATAATCGGGAGATTTCTAACTTTATGGAAACAGCAACAACCAGATACATAGAAGAAATAAGTTATGTGGATGAATTTGAAATGATAGAAATTAATTCTAATCAGGAATTAAATGATTCTCTTAATAACGCCAGAAATGATATTAAGAATAATAGGAGACGTATAGTTGACTAAATATCAAGTATTTATTGCGGAAGAATATGATAAACAAATAATAAAAATAAATCAAAAAGATAGAGAATTAATTGAGAAAAAGATGACAGAATATGTAATTCCTCAATTAAAATTTGAACCACATTTAGGGGTTAACATCAAAAAACTAAAAAACTATTTTCCTCCTACATGGCGTTATCGTATTGGTAAATATCGAATTTTTTATGAAATAGATGACGCTAATAAAGAAGTTAATATTTTAACCATATCTCAAAGAAAAGATGCTTACTAATTATTTATGTCAGTAGATGAGACCCAACGAAAACAATAAACTCTGTATTGGGTTTTACTTAGTTTTACCCAACCTACGAAAAGAATTACTACTTATTTTTATTCCATAAATTCTGCCAATCTTCATCCCACATTTTCTGCCAATCCTCATTCCAAAATTTTTCCCATTCTTCTTTTTGAGACGATGGATTTCTTTCTGAAGATTTATCCCATTCCCAACCAGATTTTTTTCCGCTAGATGACTTGTTTCGATTATAAGAATTTTCAAATAGTTTTTTCATCAGCAATAACATAAATTTTTCATTTTTCTCTAATAGTTTTAATCTTTCTTCTAATTCTTTATTAATTTTCTCAAAATTCTTGAATAATTCTGAATAATTGCCCATATTTTTTACAGTATTTTCTCCCAGTTTTAACAAAATATCTCGACTGATATTAGTCATTTCTGAATATCGTTCATTATTTTTAACGGTATTTTCTCCTAGTTTTAACAGAATTTCCCGACTGGTATTTGTCATTTCTAAATATCGATGGTTAATGGTGTTAATATTAGATTCAATGTGATTAACATTTTGGGCTAACTGTGTCATTTTATTGGTAGAAATGTCTAACATTTGCACATTAGTATTAATAGGTTTTACTACTTCATTTAAACTTTTAATTGTTTGTAAAAATAATTGTTGAATTTTTGCTAAATTTGTCGTTGTTTGGGCTAAACCTTCATTAAATTTTGTTTCCTTAATCGCTATTGCGGAGTTTATAAAAATATTAGCACTTTTATCTAAGAGTTCAATTGCGCTTTTAAACTGTTGATAATCGGGAGTAACTTTCACCATTTTATCAATAGATAAATCTAAGGTTTTAAGATTATTTTCAATGGGTTTAATTACGTCACTTAAACTATTAACTATTTGTAAAAATTGTTGTTGAATTGTAGCTAAATTAGAGGCCGTATTAACCAAATTTTCATCAAATTTACTGTCTTTAATCATCATAGCGGATTGACCAAAAATAACAGCACTTTCTTCTAATGTTTCGATGGAGTATTTAAACTGCTCATAATTAGGAGTAACTTCTACCATTTTATTAACAGAAGCATCAAAGGTTTTAATGTTATTTTCGAGAGGTTGAATTGCTTGATTAAGAATATTAATCATGTCTAAAAAGGGTTGCTGAATAGTTATTAAATTATTCGTCGCCATCACCAGTTTTTCACTAAATTGACTTTCCTTAATGGTAGTAGCTGAATCGGCAAATAAAACCGAACTTTCCTCTAAACTTTCACTAGCTTTTTTCAACTCTTGATAAATATTTAATGCTAAATTAGTGGCTTTTTTACTATCACTATTAAAAGTAATAACTCCCGTTGTTAACTCTTTTGTTGATGCTGTAAATGCTTCTTGGGTTTGAGCTAAATTATCGGTAATTTTCTCTAAATTTTCGCTAAACTTACTAGCTTCTATTTTATTAGATGCTTTTAAAATAAGTTGGGAACTATTCTCAAAATTATTTATATTTTTATCTAATTTAACTACAATATTATCAAGATTTTTTACTTGATTAGCTAATTTATCCATAGATAATTGAAAAGTATTTGCCCCAGTATTTAAAGTACTAGAAACTTCCCATAATACATTATAAATTTGAGTTGCTAATCTTACTGATTTTTCATTTTCATCTGCAATTTTATCCGCTGCAGTTTGAAAAGTATCTTTAAAAATTTGCCCTATATTTTCATGAAACTTTTTAAGAAATTCCATCTGAAATGTGTTTAAAAATTCTGTCTGTTTATCCACCATTTTGTTAACGGCTTTATCTAATCTAGTATCACCTTCTACTAAAGGTTTATAAATATTATCCAGATAATCTTCTAAGTTATTAAGTAAGGAATTTTTCTCTAAATTGATATTAAATTTTAGATTAATTACCGTTAAAATAGAAGAACATAATAAACCGATTAAACTGGTAATAAAAGCAATGCCCATACTTTGCAAAGGTTGCTGTAACTGACTTGTTAAATCAATAATATTTGTACCGCCAGTATTAATAATTTGACTGATACTATTTAAGTTTAATGTGATGCCTAAAAACGTACCTAATAAACCAAAAGCTAAGAGTAAATTAGGAATCGTTTTAGTGATATATTCTGCTTCTTCACAACGAATATCAACGTTGAGAAAATTAATAGTTTCTTGATGATAAACTCCATCAATTAACGCTATGGTATTAACGTTTTCTATCTGTTGACTTGTCTTAGCAAATTTTTGTTGTAACAGGTTAATAAATCTAGGTTGTATTCCTTGATTATCACCATTAACTAATCTTCTTGTTTTTTTTTCTAAATCTCGTAAATGTTGATATAAAATACGTCTAGTTAAACCTGACAAAATAGTTGGTAAAATAACGAAAACCACTGTTATTATAGTTAACCATAACGGAAAAATTTTAAATGTTTCTATCATAATATTGTTGAGTAATTATAGAATTTATAGTAATATATCTAAGTTAAATTAGAACAAGATTACAATTACAATAATGAAGTAACCTGTCATTTTATTAAAGTTATTATACTAAATATCAGTTTCTAAAACTTCTGTATTTTTATACTTATTAATTTAATAATTATTACCAATATTTTTATTCTTTTCTGCTGTTAATAGTTTTTGTTTATCATTAATTTTTCTGCCTGAGAACCCTCTTTTGTCATTTCCCGAGACAAAATAGTAGAAGAAAAAGAAAAAGAAAACTTGGGAGGCATAAGCAATAATGGATGTAGCCAAACCAATTCGTAAACATTTGCCACGAACACCAGAAACTACGATAGAACACATTTGATATTTATACCTGTAACTAAAGTCATCAAAGGCTTTGACAATATTAAAGCATTTCTCTTGAAATCATTACGATATAATCATTCTAAAAAAGATACCAAATGGACTCTATAAAAATAATTAAAAAAAGTTAGTTAATTAAAGCCATGAAATCAAGGACAAGGGTAAATTCATAACTCCTCTCCCTGTCCTAACTCCTAATTTATGCAGGATAAATGCGCAGACGGCGATTTGGCTCGTCACCAAAACTATCTGAACGTAATCGATAATGTTCGATTAATTCATGTTGCATTTTTCTTACTTTTGAATTTCTCGGTAATAACTCCACAGGTTGCCCTTGGGGTATAACAATTTGCTCAACGGCTAATCTTGCTTCTTCTAAAGCCTCGATTTCATCATCATTTCCTGCTTTACTAAACAACCGTAAATCTTCAGCTTCGTTAGTTTCAGGGTTGTCCATATTGACTAACTGTCGTAAAGTGCGAGTTATTTGTGGAATACTATTAGATTTGATACTATGTATGGGTACTTGACGATCTTTTGCTAATTGCATCAATTTTGAGTGATGTTTAACTTGCGATCGCAAAGCCAAAACTGCGTCAGCATCATCCAAATCTTTAGTTAAAACAATGGGCATTCTTAACACGCCAATTACTTGCTCTAACTGGGTTCTACCGATACCATAAGGATAAACATAAATAGGGAAATCTTCCCCGTTAGGTCCTGGAATGCGGACTTTTTCAGTTATTTCCTCTGACTGATACCAAGATTGATCTAACATTTCCTCAAAGTCAAGATTTGGCTGTTGATGAGTTAAAGAAATAGGGATCATTTTACCTGAAGCTCTTAAACCGCTAGGCTTGGTGGGAATTTCTACTAAATTTTGTACCGTTGTTAAAGCAGTTTGTGGTGCTAAGGAAGGATCTCTAGTTATGGATACTTCTCCTTCATCGTTAACTTGACGTAGTTGGGGAATTGGTTGTTTACCTCGTAAAAGATGATCAACGGTTTGAGCGACTTCTTCATGAATGACCCATTTTTGACGTTCCCACATTTCTACGGCAATTTGAAAAGTAGGAGGGGCTTTTCGCTCTAAAACAGTCTTTTGAGAGCCTCTGCGACGAGCTTCTTCATCTCCTAAAGTAACGGATTGAATACCGCCGATTAAGTCCGAAAGGGTGGGATTTTTAATTAAGTTTTCGAGGTAATTACCATGGGCAGTACCAACTAATTGTACACCTCTTTCCGCAATAGTTCGGGCGGCTTGAGCTTCTAATTCTGTGCCGATTTCGTCAATAATAATCACTTCAGGCATATGATTTTCTACGGCTTCAATCATCACTTGATGTTGTAATTCAGGATGAGCTACCTGCATTCTTCTTGCTCTACCAATGGCGGGATGAGGTACATCACCATCTCCTGCAATCTCATTAGAAGTATCAATAATTACAACTCTTTTTTCTAATTCATCCGCTAAAACCCTAGCAATTTCCCTTAAAGCAGTAGTTTTACCTACTCCGGGGCGACCTAATAGTAAAATAGATTGACCACTTTCAACTAATTCTCGAATCATCAAAATAGTACCAAAAACCGCTCTACCGATACGACAAGTTAAGCCGATAATATTTCCTTGACGGTTACGAATAGCACTAATACGATGTAAGGTAGATTCAATTCCAGCTCGATTATCGGCACTAAAATGACCTACTCTAGCCACACAATATTCTAAATCTTCTCTACTGATTAAGTTATCACTTAGGTAACAATTATGTCCTGAAAATCTCGCTTCAGGTTTTCTCCCTAAGTCTAAAACAATCTCAATTAAAGAACTTTTCTGAGGATGTTGTTCTACGGATTGGCGGATAGTGACAGGTAAAATTTGTAATAATTTATCGAGATCATCAGTAATCTGCATTCTATGCTGGGGCAGTTTTTCTTCCATTCTTGAATTTTATCAATTGAAGTTTAAATATAGTTTAAGCCGAGGTTTCTTCTTTTATAAAAGAGATCATTTTGTTTATCATACCTGAATTACTTAGAAACTTGAAATAAAACTTAATTTTCTGATCAAGGCAAGATTAAGAACTTTATTTATAATAATTTCTCTTATACTGAGATCTTGTACCAAAACAAAAATACTTAATACTCTAAAGTGAGGTAATCAATTTTATAGCGGTTAGTATCAATTCTGAAACTCATTACTCATTACTCATTACTCATTACTCATTACTCATTACTCATTACTCATTACTCATTACTTCTTACTCATTACTTCTTACTCATTACTCCTGCTAACCAGTCAATGGGGTGCAAGATATGAGTTATATCCTAACTCCTCTCTCCTATTCACTAATCTCACTAAAAAATTTTATAGTTCACTGAGGCATTTATAGTGTTATTTTTTTACTCTAGCTTAGAGATGGTGATTTTGATACAATGGAAGATTCAATTAACCATAACTTGACTTTCGGTCTGGCAGGTAGAAAAAATTAGTTTATATTTTATTGTTAACGAATCGAGAATCTAAATATCAATGAAGCACACTATTTCTGTATTAGTAGAAGATGAAGCTGGAGTTTTAACTAGAATTGCTGGATTGTTTGCCCGTAGGGGTTTTAATATTGAAAGTTTAGCTGTAGGTCCTGCGGAACAAACGGGTATTTCAAGAATTACAATGGTTGTACCCGATGATGACGAAACTATTGAGCAACTAATTAAGCAATTACATAAACTTATAAACGTAATCAAAATTACCGATATTACTAAAATTCCCTGTGTAGAAAGAGAATTAATGTTAGTCAAAGTCAGTACTAATTCTCAAACTAGAAGTGAAGTTTTACAAATTGTACAAATTTTTAGAGCCAGAGTAGTAGATATGTCTGAAGATAGTTTAACTTTAGAAGTGGTGGGCGATCCGGGTAAGATGGTTGCAATTATTTCTATGTTAAATAAATTTGGCATCAAAGAAATTGCCCGTACTGGAAAAATCGCTTTAGTGCGGGAATCTGGAGTTAATACAGAATATTTAAAATCCTTAGAAGTCAAAGTTTAGTTAACATTTAACAATTAACAAGATCACAAGTAATTGATAATTTTTTCATAACCATTAATTCTCTGAAAATATTTATTAATTATTGTTTATTATTAATTTTTTATTATTTTATATAAAATACCGAATTCTGAATATTCCCCATTATGTTAACCCTTTTCTTGATCGTTATGATAGTTTTATTGGGTTCTGCTTTTTGTTCTTTTGCTGAAACGGTATTATTAACTGTTTCTGATATTAAAGTTAAACAATGGGCACAATCTAAAAAAGCTAGTGCTTTAGCTTTACTAAAAATCAAGAAAAAAATGAATCGTCCTATTGCTACTGTGGTTATTTTAAATAACATTTTTAACATTGTTGGTAGCATTTTGATTGGTAGTTTAGCAACACAGGTTTTAGGTAATAACTTGTTAGGTATTTTTTCTGCATTATTAACTTTTTTAATTATTATTTTTGGGGAAATATTACCGAAAACAATTGGTCAAAGATATGCTGATAATTTTGCCATAATTTTAGCTTTACCAATCCAATTTTTAACCTTTATTTTAACTCCTTTAGTCTGGATACTAGAGAAAGTAACTGAACCTTTAACTCAAGGAAAAGTTTTACCAACTACTAATGAAATGGAAATAAAATTATTAACAAACATTGGTAGTCATGAGGGAGTAATTGAAGCCGATGAAGCAGAAATGATCACCCGTGTTTTTCACTTAAATGATCTTTCGGCGGCAGATTTAATGACTCCTAGAATTATTATTACTTATCTTAAGGGAGATTCTATTTTAAAAGACTGTCAGGATCTTATTATTAATTCTGAACATAGTCGAATTTTAGTCATTCAAGACTCTATTGATGATGTTATTGGTATTGGTTTTAAAAATGAATTATTAACGGCAATTATTCAAGGAAAACAAGAGGAAAAAATAGCTAATTTAGTGCGTAGTGCTAATTTTGTACCTGAAACAATAAAGGCAGATCATTTATTAAAACAATTCCAAGAAATTCGTCAACATTTAATGGTTGTCATTGATGAATATGGAGGAGTTTCTGGAGTTGTCACCCTTGAAGATGTTTTGGAAGTTTTGACGGGAGATATTGTTGATGAAACGGATAAAATTATTAGTTTAAGAGATATTGCTAAGAAAAAAAGAGAACGACTTTTAATCTCTAAAGGTATAGAAGAAATTGAGAATGTCAAATAAAAAATTATCAATATATAATCTTATCTACATTCCTTTTTTTATCTTTATTAAAAATTATTTAAAAACTAAAATCTGATAGTTAATTAAGTTAAATTGACTAAATATTTCTAATCCTTTTGCTGTCATCCAATCATTAAAATTATCAACAATAAGTTTATTAATAACTGGATAAGTTGGCTGAACATTTTTATTAATATCAATTACTTTATCTAGTTTAAATCCTGTTTTATTAGCTATTTTTTCGTATTCTTTTATGCCGATAAATTCTACCTGATTTGTTGCTTTTGAGCCATAAGTATCGGTAATTAAACGGCTTAAAACTTGAGCTTCAAACCATGTCCAAAAGTTACTAATTGTGGGATTAATAATAAAGTCAACTACAATTAATTTTCCAGAAGATTTAAGATTTTTTCTTACTTGTTGAAAGAATATTTCTCGACTAGGAAAAGCAAAAATACACTCTAAGGCGATGGCATAGTCAAATAATTCGCTAAAATCAGGCAAATCACAAGCATTACCATTAATAAATTGAATTTGATTATGATTTTGTGGTTTAATCAATGCTGTTGCTCTTTCTACCTGTGCATTATCAATATTTACGCCAAATAATTTTAAATTACTAAAAGTATCATTGAGTAAGCTAATAGTACCGCCAAAACCGCAACCTGCATCAAGAAGCGTCACTCCATCACTAATTTGAGCTTTTTCAATGACTAATTTAGAAAGATTATTTGCCGCCACAGCAAAATCCGTTAAAGTACCAGTAGCAGTCGCAGGATTTTCCCAATAACCCCAGTGTATATGTTTTCCGAAGGCTTGTTCTAATTCTTTATCTTCGGTGAATTTGTCGATTAATGTATCAAAATAACCCATGATTGTAATTGATAATTGATAATTGATAATTGTCTATCCTTCATTGCTCATTGTCAATTAATATCCCAGCCTAAACGAGTTGGTTGTTGATAAATTTTTTTCAGGGTATTTATATCTTGAGGAGAAATGGCAGGAATTTCTTTTGTATGAGAATAATACATTATATCAGTCTTTTGTAAACTATGTCCCCAAATACCTAATGCGTGGCCTAATTCGTGGGTAATATTAGTAATTAAATAGTCAAAAGTTTGATGAGGATTAACTTCAATTGTCATTCTATGACGTAATTGACTAGGTTTAGTTTGTGTTAAGTAAAATTTAACCGTTGTGGTTGCTGCTTTTGCCCTAGGAAGGTTATATAATCCTGTCTCTGGGTTAATTTCGGCTTTAAATTCTGGATACCGACGATAAATCAAAATATTTGCATCTTCGGAAGTCTCTACGGATATTAAAGGTATATAACTATTCCATGTGGCGATCGCCATGTTAGCAGCTTTTTGCCATTGTTGAAAATCCTTTAAACCAGCAGGAGATAAATTAGTATCAGAAGATTGTAAATAAACTTTAACAGGAAAAGTTGACCAAATCAAATAACCTGCTAAATGAGGCTCAATTTCCTTAAAATAATCTTCTTTAATGTTAGAAGTCCAATTTTGCAAAGAAATAGGCAAAGGATGAACTTGTAAAGGTGGTAAATTATTATTTTCAGCCCGAACAAAATGACCAAAATTCACCACTATTAAAGTTACTAAAAATATCAACAAGATAGGGTTTAAAACAAGTTTTACTAACTTTTTAATCAGTTTCTCAACCTCCAAATTGAATATCTAAAACCTAATTCCTAAAACCTAATTAATTATTTAACCAACCAGCACTTAAAACCACCGTTAAACTAATAAAAGTTAAACTTAAAATCCATGTAACTCGATTAAGAGTTGCTTCTGCACTTTTGACACTAGAAAAAAGTTGAGCTTGTCCACCAATGCCCCCTAATCCATCACCTTTAGGAGAATGTAACAATACTAAAATTATTAATAATCCACAAGAAACAGCCCAAATAATTTGCACTAATTGATAAACAGTCATAATTGATAAAATTTAATATTTTTCATAGTCTATTATACCTAATACCTAATACCTAGCCTCATCACTGATATTTTTTCAGGGAAGCCGACTTAGATTTTATTTAAAATTAGGACTTCTTAAACGGAAATACTCACAGGAGTACGATTTTTTTTGACTTCATATTCTGATTTTTCAATTAAAGATTCTCCTGTCATCTCTTTCGGTTTTGGTAACTGTAATATCTCAAGAATTGTCGGGGCAACATCAGCTAATTTACCATTTTCTCGTAATTTCACATTACCACCATGACCTATTATTTTACGTCCTTCACCTTCAACTAAAATAAAAGGTACTTGATTTGTGGTGTGAGCAGTCCAAGGATTTCCTTTTTCATCTTTCATATATTCTGCGTTGCCATGATCTGCGGTGATAATAGTTGTACCGCTTACTTGATTAATAGCTCTTAATAATTTACCCACACAAGTATCAACGGTTTCAATGGCTTGTTCTGCTTTATCTAATTTTCCTGTATGTCCCACCATATCAGGATTAGCATAGTTAATAACCACAAAAGAATAAATACCTTTAGTAATAGCTTTAGATGCTATATTTGTTAATTCTACTGCCGACATTGCAGGTGCTTTATCATAGGTTAAAACCATAGGACTTTGCACTAATTCTCGATCTTCTCCTTCTAATGGTTGCTCTAAACCACCGTTAAAAAAGTAGGTGACATGAGGATATTTTTCTGTTTCTGAAGTCCTAAATTGTTTTAATCCTGCATTAGCGATGACTTCACCGAGAATATTCGTTAACTGTTGAGGAGCAAAAACTACTTTAACAGGTAAATTAGGATCGTATTGAGTAAAAGTAACAAAACTGAGGTTATTAATTTTTTCTCGTTCAAAACCATCAAAATCATCCATGGTAAAAGCATAACAAATTTGTCTAGCTCGATCAGGACGAAAATTATAAAAAATTACTCCATCTCCTTCTTTGATTGCACCTTCGGCAATGCGTGTCGGTTCGATAAATTCATCTGTTAGATTTTGTGCGTAAGAATCTTCCATGACTTCCACGGCATTTCTACCATCTCCCACACCATCTATTGTATATAAATCATAAGCTCTTTTGATGCGATCCCAACGGTGATCACGATCCATAGCATAATAACGACCACAAACTGTAACAATTTTACCTAAACCAATTTTTTGGATATGTTCTTCTATAGTTTTAATATACTTAATTCCTTCATGGGTTTTGGTATCTCGACCATCGGCGATAAAATGGACACAAACTTCCGCAACACCGTGTAATTTTGCCAAATCTAGTAAACCGATCAAATGATCTAAATGAGAATGTACACCACCATCGGAACATAACCCCATAAGATGTAATTTACCTTGAGATTGGATCACTTGATGACAGATTTCTTCTAAAACTGGTTCGGTGAAAATTGAACCATCTTCCACTGCATCGGAAATTCTTACTAATTCTTGAGGTACAACTCGTCCCGCACCTAAATTCAAATGACCTACTTCAGAGTTACCCATTTGTCCGTTAGGTAATCCTACTGCTTTCCCTGATGCGTTAATGAGGGTATTAGGGTTAACTTCTAACAAACTGTCCATTACTGGAGTTTTAGCTAAGGCGATGGCATTATCTCGTTTATCTTCCCGATAACCCCAACCATCCAGAATGACTAGGACTACAGGGGAAATTGTTTCATGATTCATAATCTTTTACCTAGTATAAAATTGTAAAAATAGTTACGACAATCCGATAATAACACTGATAACTGATGACGGTGAATTGTTTTTCAATCTTGTATAAATATTCAACAGAAAGTAACAGTTAAATAGGCTTATTTGACTCTAGTTTTTATTATCACAAGAAGAAATTAAAAGAGTATCAAAAATTTGATATTAATCATATTAGGAGATTTTGGACTTAAAACAAAATTTTGTCAAGAAAAGCACAAATTATAATTATCAGAAAAACCTAGGGTTAAATTCAGCAGTGTTGACATTAGACAATGATTTCATTCCTAGAACTAGATTTTTAATAAATATATTACTCAGATCTTGCACCTCGTTTAAAAATCACTGGTGAGGGGGAGTAATGAGTAATGAGTAACGAGTAACGAGTAATGAGTATAAGAATTGATACTAACCATAAGAGAATTGATTTTTCCCCTTTTTACTATTAGGTATTAATGTATTGGTGCAAGATCTCAGTATTAGATATTTTAAGTACTAAGGAGAATATAAAAAAAGTATTTTGAAGGGCAAAAGTGAGGTTTCAGTTACGAATTTTGTGAAACTAGAATCCCCCATTTATACCCGTAGGTTTAGTGAGGGAGTGTCAAATCTATGAGTATTGACTAATTATCCATTGCACATTAATGGATTAGATGGAAATTTCGCTCAATTCACGGGTAAGATGATCAAAAGGTGTATCGACAAAATCAACATTGTCCATTCCAGCTTCTAAAGCCATTTCTTTGATCATTTCTTTCATGATTTGAATACCGCGCACAGTGGGTGCAATGGGAACACAAAGAGAATTATAAGTTTCTCTTAAACCCTGTAAAACTCTTTCATCTAATACAGTATTATCACCAGCTACTAAAGCATAACTAGCATAACGAAGATAGTAATCCATATCTCTTAAACAGGCAGAGTAACGACGAGTGGTATAAGCGTTTCCTCCAGCGCGGATTAATTCGGGTATTTCTTCAAATAATTGTCTTCCAGCATTTTTCACTAACTCAGGGGAATTAGCGTTAATGATAGAGGCAATCTGAAGTCTTTTTGTTCCTGAATTATAATAAGATTTTATGGAATCCATGGCATCACGATCTAAATAACGACCTGACACGTCATAATTTTTAATTAAATTAGTTACAGCATCTAGTAACATTTTTTTCTCCCAAACAAGATTTTTATGGATAATTTAAAGAGTTATTTTTGATTTTAATATGATCACGGAATCCTCGCCAATGGCAAAGGGATCAAGATTTAGAGTTATGGGTAGAGATCATCACTAATTAGGGAAAACACTACTACTTAACTCTCTTAAAAAAACAGAAGGCTTCTCTATACAATAATGATTAGAAACAGCGAAACTATTATCTTATTTCTTAACGTCTTGTGATAGGAAAAGTATAAAATCTTTACATCTTTCTTAATATTATGAATATTCGGCAATTTATTAATCTATTTTCCGCTCTTTGTATGGGAGTTATCATCGCTTTTAGTGGTAGTGGTATTAACTCTTTAACTGCTCAAGCTCAAATTCCTGTTAATATTACTACGGAAAGTTTTGTTGCCCTTGCGGTAGAAAAAACAGGGGATTCTGTGGTAAGAATTGATACAGAAAAGGTCATTACTCGCTCTATTGAGCCTATGTTTGAAGATCCTTTTTTTCGTCAATTTTTTGGGGATGGGTTTCGTAATTCCATGACTCAAGAAAGGAAAGTTACGGGTTTAGGTTCTGGTTTTATTGTTGACTCACGAGGTATTATTTTAACTAACGCTCATGTGGTTAGTGATGCTGATAAAGTTACCGTTACCCTCAAAGATGGGCGTATTTTTGAAGGTGAAGTCAAAGGTACAGATGTCATTACTGATTTAGCCGTCATTAAAGTTAATTCTCAAGGGCAAAATTTACCCGTTGCCACTTTGGGTGATTCTTCTCAAGTTAAAGTAGGTGATTGGGCGATCGCCGTAGGGAATCCCGTAGGTTTAGATAATACTGTAACCCTTGGTATTATTAGTACTCTTCATCGCTCTTCTTCCGAAGTTGGTATTTTCGATAAAAGAATCGACTTTTTACAAACTGATGCGGCTATTAATCCGGGTAACTCTGGAGGGCCACTTTTGAACGCACAAGGGGAAGTTATTGGCATAAATACCGCTATTCGTGCTGATGCTATGGGTATTGGTTTTGCTATTCCCATCAATAAAGTTAAACAATTACAAACAATTTTAGCTGAGGGGAAAGAAGTTCCTCATCCTTCTATCGGCATTCAAATGGTGAAAGTTACCCCAGAATTAGCTAGAGAAAATAACCGAGATGCTAATGCTACTTTTTTAATTCCTGAAGTGGAAGGGGTTTTAGTGGTAAGAGTTTTACCTGAAACACCCGCCGAAAAAGGTGGTATTCGTAGAGCTGATGTAATCCTTAAGGTTAATAATCAAATTATTAAAGATGCAAATCAATTACAACAATTAGTGGAAAATAGCGGTATTAACCAAAGTCTCAAGTTTTCTATCCTTCGAGGTGAACAAAAATTAGACTTAAATATTACTACCGCACAACTAAGATAAATATTCTTATAAAGTTAAGTATTTATACTCTTTTTTCCCTTAAAATCAGATATTGTAGCAATTATTAACAATTCTGTTTTTTAAGGGATTTTTAACCCCTATTTTCATGATTTTATCTGATAAGCGATCGCCATATATAAAGATAAAAAGCTATATAACATAAGGATTTTAGGAAATGTATCAAAATATGTTTACATTTTTTTGCTTTTATACATAATTATATTAATTAAATAAACAAAAATTTAATAATAATAATAATCAACTTTAAGAGTCAAATAAACTGATAAAACTAACTAATACTATTTAATACTTAATTTTACTTTGATTTACTATAAGAATTAAAATTAGTACCCCTTTTCATTTCCGAAAATTTAGTCAATAATGCGATCAGTGCAAATAAATTCAGGAATTATAAAAAAATGACTTTGACATTAGCAGTTTACGGAAAAGGCGGCATCGGCAAATCAACCACCAGTTGCAACATCTCCACAGCATTAGCAAAACGTGGTAAAAAAGTATTACAAATTGGCTGCGATCCCAAACATGATAGTACTTTCACCCTTACAGGCTTTTTAATTCCCACCATCATCGACACATTGCAAGAAAAAGATTTTCACTATGAAGATATTTGGGCTGAAGACGTTATTTATAAAGGTTACGCAGGAGTTGACTGTGTAGAAGCTGGTGGCCCTCCTGCTGGGGCTGGTTGTGGTGGTTATGTCGTGGGTGAAACTGTAAAACTCTTGAAAGAGTTAAACGCCTTTGATGAATATGACGTGATTTTATTTGACGTTTTAGGTGACGTGGTATGCGGTGGATTTGCTGCACCTCTGAATTATGCTGACTATTGTTTAATCATCACTGATAACGGTTTTGATGCCTTATTTGCTGCCAATCGTATTGCCGCATCCGTCAGAGAAAAAGCGCGCACTCATCCCCTGAAATTAGCAGGTTTAATCGGTAATCGCACCTCAAAACGTGACTTGATTGATAAGTATATTTCCCATGTGGCAATGCCTGTATTAGAAGTGTTACCTTTGATTGAAGACATCCGAGTATCGAGAGTTAAGGGTAAAACTTTGTTTGAAATGGCAGAAAAAGATCCTTCTTTAGATTACGTTTGTGATTATTACCTTAATATTGCAGATCAAATTTTAGCCTTACCCGAAGGAGTTGTGCCTAGTGAAGCGCTTGATCGTGAATTATTTGGCTTACTTTCAGATTACTACTTAAATCCTCCTGAAGATGCACCTAAACAAGAAAGAGACGAATTAGAGTTAATGATGGTGTAAATTAATGAACAATTAACAATGTACAATTAGCAATTATTTTATCTTTTTAGTGTATGGGAATTGTGGAAGATTTTGAAGAATTTAAAGTTAATTTACGAGAAAAATGGCTTGATTATTGTGAAGTAAATGAAGAATATTTACACGTTTGGTATGGAGATTACGGAGTTTGTCCTGAAGCTAATTTTATTTTAGGAGTAATAACTGGAATAGAGCCAAAAGTAATAGAATGGGTTAATTTTTATTCTTCTCATGTCTCTCCTAAAAGTAAGATAAATGGAGCAGTAGCATTTCTTGAGTTAAATTTTGATTATAAAAAAGCCTTAGAAACTCGAAAAGAAAAAAAGGCAAAAAATCAAATTATTGAACCTCCTTCACCATTAGATGATTTTCGGAAGCAAATTAAAGAATCATCAAACATTGAAAATTAATCAATTTATAAAAAATGAGGACTTTTACAGAAATAAAAAAAGATTTAAAAGAAAAATGGTTAGATTATTGGGAAATAAACCGTAAATGGATACTTATTTTTTGTACTCAATATGATAGTGCTAAAAGATGGATACCCACACCTGATAAAGGCCATCGTCCAATAGCGACAATTATACTTGGAATAATTTGCGGTTTAGAGCCAGATTTTGCTACAAATTTTATGGAAACTCTCGTATCTTTAAATCAGAATGAAAATACTTTAATTCAATCTTTAGGATTAAATTCTGATCCTGACATTGAGTTAGAAAAAAGACGAGAGGAAAGGGAAAAAGCTGAACAAGAAGCTAATTTACCTCCTCCTTCACTTTTAGATGATTTTCGTAAACCCATTGAATAATTAAGCAATAAAACTTGAATAAAATATGGATAATCATTTAGATTTTATTGAAAAAAACAAGGCAATTATTAAAAAATCTTGGCTTGAATATTATCAAGAAAATTCGATTTTTTTGGATCAAATTACCGAAAATTGGTTTACTAGAGTTGCCACTCCTGATGGTGGATGTAGAGTTAAAGCTGAATGGATTTTAGGTTTTTTGGCAGGAAAACATCGCAATTTTACTAAACTTCTTTATACTTTATATGTTGCTGATAATAATATAGAAAAAATTGTAGAGATTTTAGGCTTAAATTTTGATCCCCGCAAGGAATTAGAAAAAAATCAAAATCAAGGTAATAATTCTGATAAACAGAAAGATAATAATAAATCTGATGGTGAACCTAGTTTTTCTTTTCCTGAAATTCAAGAAGGAATTAATAGTTTTCAAAATGAGATGAATAAATTATTTAAAGGTATTGACTTAAATGCTTAATTTTTTCTCTCAAAATGAAACCTTAAACCTAATTATTTTCCTTGAAAAATCACCTTTGCCTCTTTGCGAGACATTTCAAAAATAGTTGGGTTAGTCGCTCAAGTTATTTTATCCGCCCCCTTTCCAATACTGGAGACTTTCACCAAGTATTACTCCCCCAAAGTTGGGGGTAGGGGGCTTAACCAAACAGTATCGTAACCCAACCTACGAATGAAACAACAAATTAAACTTTATAAATAAGAATAAAAACATGACTTTAGCAACAGAAAATCCCGTTACCCCCGAATTAAAATTTGAATGCGAAACAGGCAATTATCATACATTTTGCCCCATTAGTTGTGTCGCTTGGTTATATCAAAAAATTGAGGATAGTTTTTTCCTCGTTATCGGCACTAAAACCTGTGGTTATTTCCTACAAAATGCTATGGGAGTAATGATTTTCGCTGAACCTCGTTACGCTATGGCTGAATTAGAAGAAGCTGATATTTCCGCTCAACTTAGCGATTATAACGAGTTAAAACGCCTTTGTGACCAAATTAAGCGCGATCGCAATCCTAGCGTTATCGTTTGGATTGGTACTTGTACCACCGAAATTATTAAAATGGATTTAGAAGGTATTGCGCCTAAATTAGAAGCGGAGTTAGGTATTCCTATTGTGGTAGCTCGTGCTAATGGTTTAGATTATGCCTTTACTCAAGGAGAAGACACCGTTTTAGCCGCTATGGCGAATCGTTGCCCGAAGGAATCGGAAGTAAAACAGGAAGCGGAAAAAACTGAGCGTAATGCTATTCAAAAATTGCTCAATTTTGGCAAAAAAGCGGAAGATACTAACAATGATGAGTATAAGTCACATCCGCCTTTAGTGTTATTTGGTTCATTACCAGATCCCGTTGTCACCAATTTAACCTTAGAATTGAAGAAACAAGGAGTAAAAATCGATGGTTGGCTACCTGCGAAACGCTATACCGAGTTACCTGTTATCGATGAAGGTTATTACGTTGCAGGGGTAAATCCTTTTTTAAGTCGCACAGCTACTACTTTAATGCGTCGTCGTAAGTGTAAATTAATTGGCGCACCCTTCCCTATTGGTCCTGATGGTACTCGTGCATGGATTGAGAAAATCTGCTCTGTGGTTGGGGTTGAGCCTCAAGGGTTAGCGGAAAGAGAAGCTCAAATCTGGGAAAATTTGCAGGATTATGTGGACATAATCAAGGGTAAGTCAGTTTTCTTCATGGGTGATAATTTACTGGAAATTTCTCTTGCTCGTTTCCTCATTCGGTGTGGTATGACGGTTGATGAAATTGGTATTCCTTACATGGATAAACGTTATCAAAAAGGTGAGTTAGATTTTCTCGCTCAAACTTGTCAAGAAATGGGTGTAGCTGTGCCTACTATCGTAGAAAAACCTGATAATTATAACCAATTGCAGAGAATCAAAGAGATTAAGCCTGATTTGGTGATAACGGGCATGGCGCACGCTAATCCCTTAGAAGCCAGAGGAATTAACACAAAATGGTCTGTGGAGTTCACTTTTGCCCAAATTCATGGTTTTACTAACGCTCGTGATATTTTAGAATTAGTAACACGTCCGTTACGACGTAATAACAATCTCAAAGATTTAGGTTGGAGTAAATTAGTCAAAGATGAAGCTAAGGGGTAAAATTCTGTAAATCCCCAAGTTTTGGGACTTTCTTTTTTTCCCTTAAAATTGGAAGCAAGAGGCGATAATATCCCTAAATCACCAAAGTAAGGGGCTAATCTTCATGAAATAAGCATTTAATATTAAATTTTACAAAATTATGATGATTCTCATAAAAAAATTAGTATCATTTTAAGTAGTAAACACAATAAAAATTGATAGCGAAGGTAGCTTATGAATTTTAAAAATCTTCAATACTTGACAGTCGCAACCTTGGGATTGTTTCTAGGTGCAAATACCATTAAACCAGTTCAAGCCTTTGAAATTAACCCTCAAATCACCGAAAGTTCTTCTTCGGAATTATTATTAAGTCAATTAAGAGGACATAATACTTATATGGGACAACCCCAAATTGAATGGGGAGACAGTATGTTAGGTCGAGTAATCGGCAGAAGTGGCAGTATCATGTTTATTCGTGCCGAAGATGGCGTTGTTTTTCATGCTAATGGTAGTTTTTGCCCCGGTTCTGATGTTCTAGTCGGTAAAGCAGACAATGGGCAGTATTACTTGGTGGGACAAGCTGAATCTCAATGGATTTCTCGACTACAATCAAAATATGGTTATAAGAGATTAGATGCTTCGGCTGGAGCTTTAAATGAACGTACAGCAGCTATTTGGGCATCTATGAAGAGTTCTACTACCACCAGAGAAATCCCCGCTCGTCCTGTGATGCAATCAGCACCTACTTATACTCCTCAACCAGAAGTTCAAGAATATAACCAACCCATAAGAGGATTATGGTAATTTTCGGATAAAATAAAATTTATCATCAACAAAGCTCTGAAACTGTAAAATTTTATAGTCTCTTAGCTTGTTATTCTATCGGTACATTCCCCTTAAGTGACAACAAATGAAATCCAATCCTTTTGATGGTTTTTTTCGTAAAAAACTGTTTTTTTCTCTAATTACATTAGGTTTTTGTCTAACTAATGTTTCTCCTAGTAATAGTTCTGATTCTGTACCTGATCTGAACCAAGATTTACTACAGATGGATTTACCCGCTATTCCGAAGCTAAAAAATGAAGGTGCATATTTATATTATGCCGATGAAAAGCCCAATGTTAAGTTAGTTTTACAATTAGCATCAAAACGAGTTCAGGTTTATGAAGATGATCAAGTCATCGCCACTTTTCCTGTCGCAGTGGGTAAAAAAGGTTGGGAAACTCCTCAAGGAGAATTTAAAATTATCCAAATGATCGAAAATCCTTCATGGCAAAATCCTTGGACGGGAAAAGTAATACCTCCGAATCCTAATGGCCCTTTAGGAGAACGTTGGATTGGCTTTTGGAGTGATGGAAAAAACTTTATCGGTTTTCATGGCACACCGGGGGAAAATTTAATCGGTCAAGCCGTGTCTCATGGTTGTGTTAGAATGAAAAACAAAGATGTTAAACAATTATTTAGTTTAGTCTCTTTAGGTATTCCTGTCACGGTAGTAAATAAATAAGTATTAGGTATTAGGTTTGGGGTATTAGTAAAAAATAATTATTGCTAAAACTATTTATATATAAGGATTATAGAGTTATTAAAATTCGATTCTTTATAATTAACAGTTTTTTTATAACCTAACAACTTAAAACCTTTTATAATACTTAATCAGTCTATTATCCCTAACGTCAGATAAATAATAAGTAATAAGTAAGGCAATTATTAATTAACCAATAACCATTGACTAATTCAAATCAAGACTTTAACGAGGATAATTCTAACTGGATAGATGAGGATGATCATAATTCAATCATTAATCCAGAAAACAATAATTATTCTACCCTTAAGCCAAAATCCTATAAATTTAAACCTGCTACTATCGCTTTAGTGGAAAGTGCATTTTTAGCCAGCACTGCTAGTTTAATTTGGTTGATTGATTATTATTTTCGTTTAGGCCCTTTTTTGAAAATGTTATTTCCTTTACCTATCGCTTTAATTTACTTACGACGAGGAAAAAGATCATCAATTATTACTACTATTGTTTGTGGTTTATTGTTAGCAATTCTAATGGGGCCTCCTCGTAGTATTGTTTATCTTATTCCTTATGGCTTAATGGGAATACAATTAGGTGCTTTATGGAAAAATAATAGTAATTGGTATTTGTCAATTTTCATGGCAAGTGTTATCGGTTGTTTCGGTTTTTTCTTCCGTTTTTGGCTATTTTCAATTCTTTTAGGGGAAGATTTATGGATTTATGTTGTTACTCAAATTGCTAGTTTAGCTGATTGGATTTTTCTTAAATTAGGTATTTTAGCCGAACCTACTCCCATGATGATTCAAATTTTAATTTTATTAGTGGTATTAGTCAATAATATTATTTATAGTTTAACGGTTCATTTGCTAGGATTATTAATGTTTGATCGTCTCAATAACCCTATTCCTCGCCCTCCCCAATGGATAAAAACTATTTTAGATTACGAATAACTTAGAATTTTAAATGGGTTTTGTCATCGTTTTTTTTACTCACAGAAAATTTTTTATAGCTTCCGTAAAACTTGGGCAAAATGTGTTAAATAATGACAATAATTGATCCTCCAGATATTAAAATCTATACAGAAATTGAACAAGGAAAGAAATGGCTGAATCAATATAGAGGTTGTTTGCCTATTTTTACCTGCACTTTAGGCTTTACTGCTACTGCTTTATTAGAGGGTATTTCTACCGCAGGATCTACATCTGAATCTCGCCGTTATACAGCTTTAGCCGATGGAGAATTTTTGGTTAATGGTATTCAAAAAAATCCGACTTTTCCTTTACCACCTTTAACGGTGGGTATTTCTCCTACTTTTATCAGTCGTGCAGTTGTAGAAAAATTTAATCTACCTCTTTATCTTTTTAATGCAGGATTATTACAAAAACCGTCGGTGAAAAATATTGATTTACAAGGAAAACCTGCTAATTGTGTTTCTAGTGGAAAAGCCTTACCTTTAGAGGTAGTAAAGCATTTATATCAACAAGGTTTATGTTGGGGAGAAATTTTAGCCAAAGAGGCAAAGTCTAGTTACCTCATTTTAAGTGAATGTGTCGTGGGAGGTACAACTACGGCGTTAGCAGTATTAACAGCGTTGGGAATTGATAGTCGAGGAAAAGTTAATAGTAGTCATCCCATCTGTAATCATCAACAAAAATGGGATTTAGTGCAAGAAGGATTAAAAAAAGCAGGTTTAAATAATGAAAATAATCTGATAAACCCTCTACAAATTATAGCCGCCGTGGGAGATCCTATGCAAATTGTGGTAGCAGGAATAGCGTTAAGTGCGAGTAAAAAAATTGGGGTTATGTTAGCTGGTGGTACACAAATGTTAGCAATTTTTGCTTTAATCAAAGCACTAAAAAATACATCTTATCATCATGCTAAGTTAGAAAACATTATCATCGGTACAACTCGTTGGGTAGCCGAAGATTTGACGGGAGACACCATTGGTTTAAGTCATCTGATTGGTAACGTTTCCTTGTGTGCAACAGATTTGAATTTTAGTACTTCAAGCTATTCCAATTTACAAGCCTATGAAAAAGGATATGTTAAAGAAGGAGTTGGGGCTGGGGGTAGTGCGATCGCATCTCATTTATTAGGTATAACTAAAGAAGAATTACTGCACATGGTAGAAGCCATTGTTTCTAGTTTCGTTATGGTTACGAAGAGCTAACAATTCTTCCTCAAGGGAAGCAATACGATGATAAGCGGCGGTTAATTGTGCCGTTAAACGATATAATTGCTCATCACAGGAAATATTATTTTCTACTTGGGTATAGTCTAATAATTGTGTATAAATATCTTCATCATCCGTTAAAATATCTTTGTGATGGTTAAACTTTTGGGGATGTTTATGTAAAATTTGATTATTTTCGTGATGATTATAATTAGATTTGAGGGGTAAATTGACGGTTAAATCTGACAATGAAATATTTTCTACTCCTTCCCAACCGATATATTCCCCTAACTGCTTGACGATGATGTAAAGTTGATTAACTTGTTGTTGTAAATTAATTGAGTCTTGTTTTCTTTTGTACATATATAATTACTATCCTCATAGAGCTAATAATGGTTTTTATTTTTTCTATGGTAAAGTGTGAGCAAGAATAATCTTCAGTATTCCTGATTAATTTAACAATTGATTTTTAATAACCTTAATTTTTGTATTGATAAAATGTAATATTGAGGATAAAATCAGTTAATTGTAAAAAGTTAACAAGATATTGATTATGACGATGAACCTCGATAAATTCTTTCTGCTTGTTCTTTAGATAAACGATTAGATTTAGGTAGATGAATATTAATATTCTCAGTAGTTAATTCTGATGGCGTTTCATCTTTTACCATCGGATAAATTTTACAACCAATAGATTTAGTCACAGAACAACTAGGATGTAGATTATAAAGATATTCTGGATCATTTTTACGACTTTCAACATCAACAAAATCATGAACTACAGGATCATAGGTTAATATTTCACCCGATTCGATGCTATAAATCCAACCATGAAGAGAAAGTCTGCCTTGATGTAAACGACTGCGAATAATAGGATAAGTATTCAAATTTTCTAACTGAGTTAAGACATTTTCAGCGATAGTAATGTTTAATAAATCTTCTTCAGGGACATGGGAATAATTCTCTATAATTAATCTACGGGTTGCTTCAGCTTGTTTTAACCATTCATAAACTAAAGGCATTTTATCAGCTAGTTTGGACATTTTTAATAAACCCTTCATCGCACCACAATGAGAATGTCCACAGACTATAATTTGTTCAATATCTAAAGCAGTAATAGCATATTCAATGGAAGCGCCTTCACCGCCATTAGTAGCACCAAAAGGAGGAATAATATTACCAGCATTACGAATAACAAATAATTCACCAATATTAGCTTGAGTGATAAGATTAGGATCAATACGAGAATCAGAACAAGTAATAAATAAAACACGAGGTTGTTGACCGTGAGATAATTCTTCAAATAAATCTTTATGAGTGTCGAAATAATTTGTTTGAAATCGGTGTAAACCTTCGATAAGTTTTTTCATAGATTAGGGTTAACAATAGAAATTAGGAATTTTTTTAGTTATTATTGATCAGCTTTTAATTACTGAGTTCACAATTGCTGAAATTAAGAATTTATTTACATTCAAATTATTATATCTGAATAGGATCGTTAAAAATAAGTAAGATTAATTAAATTACATTATCTAAGGTATTGAAACTCTGTATAATTGTAAAAAAAACCTATTTTAAAACTATTTATTACTGGTAAAATCAGATAAAAAAATCATCATGAGGAAAATAAGAAAATCTCGGGTTAATTTAATTCTAGCGGTGAGTAGCTGTTTAACGGTTATTAGTTGTAATTCTCCTTCCGCTATTACTGAAAATAATAATCCGACTACCTCTGATACCGATAATAATAAAATATTGAAAATGATTTACTGGCAAGCGCCAACAATTTTAAATCCTCATCTTTCCACTGGATTTAAAGACTCAGAAGCTAGTAGAATAACCCTTGAACCTTTAGCTACATTTGATTCAGATAGTAAATTAATTCCCGTATTAGCGCAAATAATTCCTTCGGTAGAAAATGGCGGAGTTGCCAAAGATGGCTTATCAGTAACTTGGAAATTACGACAAGATGTCAAATGGTCTGATGGAGAAAAATTTACTGCTTCGGATGTAGTTTTTACTTACCAATTTATCAATAATCCCAAGGTAGGAAGCGTTAATAGTGGGGATTATGCTGTAGTAAAAAATGTGGAAGCCTTAGATGAATATACCGTTAAGATAACTTTTAAACAAGTTACTCCTGCATGGTATTCTGTTTTTGTTGGTGGTGCAGGGATGATTTTACCAGAACATTTATACGCTCAATATAACGGCGAAAATGCTAGAGAAGCGCCTTTTAATCTTCTTCCTGTAGGAACAGGAGGTTATGCTGTATCACAATTTAAGCCGGGTGATTCGGTAATTTATCAAAAAAATCCTTATTATCGCCAACCTGAAACCCTAAATTTTGAGAAGATTGAGATTAAAGGCGGAGGTGATGCAACTTCAGCCGCAAGAGCAGTATTACAAACAGGAGATGCAGATTTTGCTTACAATCTACAAGTAGAATCAAATATTTTAGATGAATTAAGCAAGGCAAATAAAGGTAAAATAATTACTAATTTTGGATCTAATAGTGAACGAATTTTGTTAAATTATACTGATCCAAATAAAGAAACTCCTGAAGGTGAAAGATCTAGTGTAAAATTTCCTCATCCTTTCTTTAGTAATGTCAAAGTTAGACAGGCTTTTGCTTTAGCGGTGGATAAAAATACCATCGCCGAGCAATTATATGGTATCACAGGAAAACCAACTTCTAATTTTTTATTAGCACCCCCTGAATTTGTTTCTACTAATACGACTTCTGAGTTTAACCTCGATAAAGCAGGAAAATTATTAGATGAAGCAGGATGGAAAGATACTAACGGTAATGGTATTAGAGATAAAGATGGTGTAGAGATGAAAGTGTTATTTCAAACAACCGTTAATCCTTTACGGCAAAAAACTCAAGCCATTATTAAACAAAATTGGGAATCTTTAGGTATTGAAGTGGAATTAAAAAGCATTGACGCTAGTGTAATGTTTTCGAGCGATCCTAGTAATAACGATACCGTAGAGCATTTCTCTGCTGATGTTCAAATGTTTACTACTGGTAATAATAATCCTGATCCTACACCATATTTTAAAGTTTATACTTGCAATAATATACCCCAAAAAAGCAATAATTGGTCAGGAGATAACTATTCTCGTTATTGTAACCCTGAATATGATCAACTTTTGCAAACAGTTATTACGGAATTAAACCCCGAAAAAAGAGCGATAATTTTTAAACAATTAAATGATTTATTAATCGAAAATGTAACAGTTATTCCTATTATTCATCGTGCCGATGTTGTTGGTATTGCTAATAATTTACAAGGGGTAAGTTTAACTGCTTGGGATTTAAGAACATGGAATATTACACAATGGAAGAAAATTAATTAATACCATGACGTAATTTTCTTATAACTAATTTGTGAAAGAGTAGATACCAGAATTAAGTTTTATGTATCAGGTTTCGGGTTTTATGTAGAAGATATAAATACAAAAAATATTGAATAAAAATATCTAAAACTGCACTTTTTTAGCTTTTAGTCTTTTTAAAACGTTCATTTTAATACTTTTCTTCCTATACACAAAACCCTAAACATAGTAAAAAAAATCTTAATTCAATAATGCTTAATTATTTTTGCCAAACAGTTTTGATATTGACAAATTCGTGCATTCCCTCTATGCTTAATTCTCTACCATAACCTGATTGTTTAGTACCACCAAAGGGTAAACGAAGATCAGATTTGACTAAACCGTTAATAAAGACTGAACCTGATTCTATATCCCTTACGGCAATTTCGATATTATCTTCATTTTTAGTCCAAATTGACGCACCTAAACCAAAAATGGTATTATTAGCTAAGTCTATGGCTTCTTTAAGGTTATTTACTCTAAATAATAGCGCCACTGGTCCAAAAAATTCTTCCTTCATAGCAGGAGAATTAACAGGAATATCCGTTAAAATGGTGGGGGGATAAAAATTACCTTTACTTTCCATAATTTCTCCGCCAATCAAAACTTTTGCACCCATTTCAACGGTTTTATTAACTTGATTAGTAATATCTTTAAGAATATTAGGGGTTGCTAAAGGACCTATATCGGTGTTAGGGTTAAGAGGATCTCCTAAAGTGAGATTGCGATATTTTTCTAGTAATAATTCCTGAAATTTATCAGCGATGTTGTGGTGTAAAATAAATCTTTTAGCAGCGATACAAGTTTGACCATTATTAGATAATCTAGCAGTAACGGCTACTTGGGCAGCTTCCTCAATATTAGCATCATCTAAAACAATAAAAGGATCACTGCCACCTAATTCTAGCACAGATTTTTTTAACTCTTGTCCAGCGATGGAAGCGACACTTTTCCCTGCTAATTCACTACCTGTAAGGGTAACGGCTTTAACTCTAGTATCTCTTAAAACTTTTTCCACTTGAGGAGATTCTATGAGTAAAGTTTGAAAAACTCCTTCAGGAAAACCCGCAGATAACAAAATAGATTCGATGGCTAAAGCGCATTGAGGCACATTGGAAGCGTGTTTAAGTAATCCTACATTCCCAGCCATTAAAGCTGGAGAAAGAAAACGGAATACTTGCCAAAAAGGAAAATTCCAAGGCATCACCGCTAAAATTATTCCTAAAGGTTGATAGGTAACATAACTTTTAGTTGCATCTGTATCGGTATATTTGGGAGTGAGAAATTTTTGAGCATTTTCAGCGTAAAAACGACAAACAGAAGCACATTTATTAATTTCTGTCATAGCCTGTTTAATGGGTTTCCCCATTTCTATCGTCATTAACTGAGCATATTTTTCTTGATTTTCTTCTAAAATTACCGCCGCTTTGAGTAACTTTTCTCCCCTAAACTCTAAGGATGTGAGACGATAATCTTGAAACCCATTCACTCCTAAACTTAGTTTATTCTCTATTTCTTGACTGGTTAAAGGTGTAAAGGTTTGTAAAATCTCCCCGTTAAGAGGGTTTATTGTCGCAATAGTCATTTTTATTTGTGTTTTAATAATCTTTAATTATAACAAGGATTAAGGGCAAATCAGCTTTATAAGACTTCTTGCACAAGTGGAGTAATGAGTTAACAATACCAATAATGACCCTGACGATGATTGGTATTGGAGTACTTCTTCTCAATCAGGACTTACTTTTCAAAGTTATGATAATGGGACTACTTTTTTTCCTCTCAACGTTGAATTAGCCTTTAATTTAGCATATAATGAGCTTCAAGCTGTACCTGAACCTTTAACAATTTTAGGGACTTTAAGTGCGGGTATGATGGGAATTTTCATGAAGAAAAAACAGAAACAACAAGAATAATTTTTTCATAAAGTTTATTATTAATAAATGCGATTATTTTAAGTTTTAAATAATAAGAGATAGTGGCATTTTTTTATTAAAAATTAAGTATGTAAACCCTAAATAAATAATTCCACAGAAATTCCAAAAAAGTCCGCTAAGGCTTCAGCTTGTGTTTTAGTAATACTCCTTTTCCCGTTAACTACCTCTGAAACTACTCCTTTTGAACCAATTATACCCACAAGATCATTTTGTTTTATTCCTTTTTGTTCCATTAAAAATAATAATACTGAATGGGGGTTAGATATTTTGGCATTGAGATAGTATTCTCGTTCAAATTTCTCTACTAATACCACTAATAATTGATATAATTCATCTTCTTCTGGGGTACGATTTGACTTGTGCATTAAATCTTCAATAATGCTTAATGCTTGTTCATTTTCTTCCTCAGTTTTAATTAATTTTTGCTGATATTTTAGTAAGATTTCTTTGTATTTATTAGAGTTAAAAATAACGGTCATTTTTCCACTGGTTTTTATCATATTCAGCATGAGTTAGAATGTATTTTATATAAATTAACTGATGTTCATAGTCGATGCTAACTATCAGTCTATATTTATTTCCTTTAATATTAAAAACGGTAAAATTACCAACAGCTTCTGCAGTAGGAAAATTTGATTGTAATTCGATTAAGTTATGCCAATGAGCTTTACTTGCTATTTTATACCAACTATCTAAATTTTCACTGGTGGAACTATGTTTTTGGATAAAATCCTTGATTTTGCGGTAACTGATAACGTGCATGAATCATTACTTACTCAAAACTTCCCCATTTGAAAACTGCAGCACCCCATGTTAAACCAGCACCAAAACCAGAAATAGCGATAGTGTTACCATGGCGAATTTTCCCTTGAGAAACAGCTTCATCTAAAGCGATAGGAATAGAAGCGGCGGAAGTATTACCATATTCACTAAGGTTACTAATGACTTTCCATGAAGGGATATTTAACCTTTCTGCAACGGCTTCGATGATTCTTTGGTTAGCTTGATGTAAGATTAGCCAGTCTATTTTATCGGTGGTTAAATCTCCCTTAAATAACGCCTTTTCGATTACTTCAGGTACTTTACTCACGGCAAAACGATAAACTTCTCTACCATTCATGGTTATTTTACCAAATCCTCCTTGAGTTATTTGTTTATTATGACCAATATTTTTTACTTCTCCTTTATAGGCTAGATTTAAAGCACTATTTAACTTACCGTTACTACACATCTCGAAACCTAACAAATTATCCCCAACTTCACTAGCCTGACATACTACTGCTCCAGCACCATCACCAAAAAGTACGCAAGTAGTGCGATCGCTCCAATCAACCCAACGGGAAAGACAATCAGCACCAATAACAACGATATTTTCATAAACACCGTTACGGATAAACTGACTAGCAGTAATTAAGGCAAATACAAAGCCTGAACAAGCGGCGGTTAAATCAAAGGCTACGGCTTTTGTTGCACCGATAGAACCCTGTATTTGACTAGCAGAGCCAAAAAGATCATCTGGAGTAGAAGTAGCAAGAATAATCAAATCAATGTCGGCGGGGGTTAACCCAGCATTAGATATAGCTTTTTGTGCGGCTTGAGAAGCTAAATCACTAAGGGAGTTATTGGCACAGATATGACGTTTGATGATACCCGTGCGAGTTTTAATCCAATCGTCAGAAGTATCAACTATTTTACTTAAATCATGATTATCTAACACTTGTGTAGCTGTTGCTGAACCACTACTGACAATAGTAACGCCTTTTTTAATCTGCTCCAATGATTTACCCCTTCAATAAATAGAAATTATGAATTAGTAATTAGGGAAAAAAAGAATTATTGAATATCTAATTTTCCATCGTTAACTATTCACGGTCAATTGTTTATTTTCAACGGTTAACTGTTAACTGTCAACTGCTAACTCTTTTTTAGAAAAATCTTGATTATTTTGTATTTTTTCAATAATGCCATGTCCTACAGCTTCTTTTGCGATACGGATGGCATTAAAAATTGAAGGTGATTGAGAACTACCATGACTTACAATACAAACACCATTAACTCCTAAAAGTAATGCACCACCATGTTCAGCATGATCGATACGTTGTTTGATACGCTTAAGATTAGGCTTAAGAATACTTGCTCCAATTTTACCTCTAACACCAAAGGGTAATTCCTCCCTCATAATTTGTAACATGATTCCTCCTACGGCTTCCGCAAATTTGAGCAATACGTTACCCACAAAACCATCACAAACGATAACGTCAAAATCTCCAGATAAAATATCTCTTCCTTCAGCATTACCTGCAAAAGAAATTTGAGGATTATTACTTAATAACTTATAGGTTTCTTTAGCTAATTCGTTACCTTTACAAGATTCTTCTCCAATATTTACTAAACCAACCCTAGGCTCTTCTATATCTAAAACATATTTACTATAAACTGATCCCATGAGGGCAAATTGTTCTAAATATTTAGGTTTACAATCAACATTCGCTCCCACATCAAGAAGAATCACAGATTTATTTGCATACATAGTCGGGAATACCGCCCCAATAGCAGGACGATCAATGCCTTTAATTCTGCCTAATCCAAGCAATGCTGCCGCCATAGCAGCCCCTGAATGTCCTGCCGACACAACACCTTGCGCTCGGTTTTCTTTGACTAAATTCATTGCTACATTAATGGAAGCATTGGGCTTACGGCGAACACCTACTAATGCTTCTTCTTCCATGGAGACAACACCATCGGCAGGTACAATTTCAATATTGTTGAGTGTATTACCATGTTTTTCTATTTCCGCCTGAATTGCATCAGGATTACCTACTAATAGTATATCAACTTCAAGTTCTGCTGCGGCACGGATTGCACCTGCAACAATCTCATCAGGGGCGTTATCTCCACCCATTGCATCTACTGCTATTTTTGTGCGTGTCTCAAGCATTGCTCAAATTTATAGGGTTAAAGTCTATCAGATTATATCATACTAAAGGAATTAACAATGAACAATGCACAACTAATAAGTAACCAAAATTAATTCTATGTTTACTTTATCAAAGGGTAAGGGGTAAAGGGCAATGGGCAATGGGCAATGGGCAAAGGGCAATGGGCAAAGGGCAAAGGGCAATGGGCAATGGGCAATGGGCAATGGGCAAGGGGCAAAGGGCAAAGGGCAAAGGGCAAAGGGCAATGGGCAATGGGCAATGGGCAATGGGCAAAGGGTTAAAGGGCAAAGGGCAAAGGGCAAAGGGCAAAGGGCAAAGGGCAAAGGGCAAAGGGCAAAGGGTTAAAGGGTTAAAGGGTTAAAGGGCAATGGGCAATGGGCAAAGGGCAAAGGGCAAAGGGCAAAGGGCAATGGGCAATGGGCAAAGGGCAATGGGCAAAGGGCAAAGGGTAAGGGATAAAGAGATTAACTTAAACTTTTAGCTAATTCAAGTCTGGATTAAATTCAGCTTTGAGATGAAAAGGAATTTCTGTTAGTAACTTTTCAACAATATCTGAAGGGGTATCATTTTCTGTGAAAGAAATAGTTATATCTGCTTGTCGATACAAAAATTCTCGTTGTTGTTTTAAGTTTGTTAATTTAACCATTAAGTCTTGATTTTGTAATAAAGGTCGAGTATGATCATCCGTTAACCTTTTTACTAAGACTTCCACGGGGGTATCTAACCAAATTACCATACCCTCTCGCAAGTAACCCCAATTTTCTTGACGAAGAATAATACCTCCTCCTGTGGCAATTACTGTCCTAATATAAGGAGAAACTTGCTGTAAAACATTACTTTCTAAACGGCGAAAACCCTCTTCTCCTTCTAAGGCAAAAATTTCGTTAATGGTTTTTTGACTCACCGTTTCGATGATAGAGTCAGTATCTAAAAATCGATATTGCAACTTTTCGGCTAGTAACTTTCCGACAGTGGTTTTACCAGATCCCATCATACCGATTAAGTAAACATTTAATCCTCTTAAAATATTTTCCATAAACAATTAATTGATAATTCGTAATTGATAATTGTCAACTTTAAACTATCAAGTGTCAAATGTTTATAATGTAATTATTTACTTTTATCCGTGAAAATCATTGTGGGTTTGCGAAAAAAACATCATCCTATCGATTTAAACCTTGAATATCCTTGCCCTTGTCGTCGAAAAGGAAAACTTTTACCTATCATATTAACTGAAGCGATGGGTTGCGATCGCTGTCAACAAATTTTTGTATTAACAGAAAAACAGGATCACATAGAACAATTGAACCCTAGTTATCCTCATAAAAGAAGATGGTATTGGAATGGCAAAAAATGGATTATAGCGGGAAAACCTTGGCAAGAAAGCTATTTTGTGGTGACAATACTGTGTTTTTTCATTTCCATAATCATCTCTGTGCCTTTATTAATAACCTTAAGTTCAGGAATAACCATAATTTCTGGTATTATTTTAGGACTAATCTTGATGTTGCTATGTTTTTCTCTATGGTTAGCCTATCGTCGTTAAAATTAACCGTATGAATCATCTTCCTTTAAAACCAATTTCTCTCATTGTCAATCAAGCTCACCAAGGCTTTGTTAAAATGAGTAATATAAAAGGCATTAAACGCTCAGAAGCTGTATTGCATATGGCTAAAAAGCTCGAAAAATCCTTTGATGATATTTTACAAGCTAATACTTTAGACTTAGAAATTAGTCGAGAAATGGCATTGCCAGATTTAATTCTTGAATGGCTTAAATTAACTCCCCAAAGATTAAAATTCACCATTGAAATATTAAAAGCGTTAGCCGAGTTACCAGATCCTTTTCAAAAAGTAATCAACTCACCTTATCAAGTAACTTACTGTCAAAATTATTCTCAGTTAATGCCTTTAGGAGTTATTGCCTTAATCTATGAAGCATTACCAGAGTTAGCAATTATCACCGCAGGATTAACTATTAAAACAGGAAATAGCTTAATTTTAAGAGGTAGTAGTGAAGCAAGTAATACTAATTCCATTATCACTCAAGCCTTACAAATTGCCTTAGAAGAAGTTGATTTTCCTCCTTATTGTATTCAGTTTTTACCTCCAGAAGAAGGTTATTCTATTGAGGATTTAGTCACTCAAGAGCAATATCTTAATCTAATTATTCCCTATGGCCGTCCTAGTTTAATACAAAAAGTTACTCAAACCGCTACAGCCCCAGTACTTAAATCAGCTATGGGCAATTGTCACTTATACTGGTCATTATGTCATGATTTAGATTTAGTGCGTCATGTTATTGTAGATAGCTATAATACTATTCCTGATCCTGTTAACGCCATCGAAAAAGTATTAATTAATAAACAACAAAAATCTAATTCTATCACCCGATTATTTAACCACTTAAAAGAGAACAATTTTACCCTTGTGGGGGATGAATCTTTGGTGGCAGATTTTCCAGAATATTTAACTGTCATTAAACCTTCGGGGTGGAATCAATCTTTTCTCAATAAAACTATTGCTTTTCGTTTTGTCGATAATTTAGCTGAAGCCATTGCATGGATTAACGAACATAGTAGTGGTCATGCAGATTGCCTTGTTACAGACTCTTATCAAGAAGGGAGAATTTTTGCGATGGAAACTGATAGCGCTTTGGTTTATATCAACTCATCTCCTCGTTTTTACCGTTATTTACAGGGTAGCAATTCTGTATTTTTAGGTATTTCTAATCAAAAAGGTCATCGTCGAGGGTTAATCAGCCTTGAAACTTTTACTACTCTTAAGCAAATTGTAGTCGGTGATGGACAATCTATTAATAATTAGGAGTTAGGAAATAAAAAGGAAACGGGGAGTAAGAAGTAATGAGTAATGAGTAATGAGTAATGAGTAATGAGTAATGAGTAATGAGTAATGAGTAATGAGTAATGAGTAATGAGTAATGAGTAATGAGTAATGAGTAATGAGTAATGAGTAAGAAGTAATGAGTAATGAGTAAGAAGTAATGAGTTTGAGAATTGATACTAACCGCTATAAAATTGATTACCTCACTTTAGAGTATTAAGTATTTTTGTTCTGGTGCAAGATCTCAGTTAAACCTACCTAAATCAGTGTCAAAATGAGGTTAACTTATTTAAGTAAGGTTGCGATAGGTGACGTTATCCAATTTAACGCTACGGCTAATTGATGCTCAAAAGTCGGTAAACGATAAAGATACACTAAACGTCTAGCTAAATAAGCTAAATTACCATTTAAAGATATTCCTAAACCACTTAAAGTTGCATTATCTACACCTAAAGCTAACATTTCTCCTAGGGGTTGATACACAAAAGGTAATAAGGGTTTTTCTTCCATTGTCGCCCAAATATTCCATGCGCAGTAATCTGATTGTTGAAAGGCAACTTGAGCTGTAGCTGGTAATACTTTTCCTTGCTCATCATCACATTCTACTAAATCGCCGATGGCAAAAATTTCTGGATAATTTTCCACTTGTAGTTGTGAATTAATCTTAATTTTTCCTTGGTCATTTTTAGGTAAAGACAATTCATTAATTATTTTGACTGGTTTTGTCCCTACTGTCCATAATACTAAATCCACTGGAATTATATCCTTTTTATTTTTATAGGATAACGTGATTTGATCTGCTTCTATTTTTTCTATTTCTGTTTCTAAATCTAACCAAATTTGGCGATCGCTAAGAGCTTTTTGAGCGGTTTTTTGATTAAATTCTGGGGATTTAGAGAGAATTTCCGAACCTCGATCAATAATTCTTAGTTTACCACGTTCTTTTAAACGATCAGCAATTTTTAAAGCTAATTCCACACCGCTATAACCACCGCCAACTACTGCCACTCTAATACTTTCTCTATCAGAATTTTCTAATACTCGTAATTTTTCTTTGAGACGATAAGCGTTTTCTAAACTACGAAAACCAATGGCATATTCAGACGCACCATCAACGGAATTAGTCGGAGTTTTACCTCCTAAAGCAATGACAAGACGATCATAAATTAAACTAGAATGATTAGCTAAATCAACAGTTTTTTCCTCAAAATTAACATTTTTTACGGTATCTTGCACAAATTTTATCGGCGTATTAGCTAATAAATCGCTGTAATAAGGCGCAATTTCCCAACTTTGCATTTCTTCGGTGATTAACTCATAAAGTAGAGGTAAAAACACGAAGCGATCATTTTTATCAATAATAGTAATTTCTGGTAAAGTTTTACTCCAGTTTAATTCTATTAATTTTAAAGCAGTATATAATCCACCAAATCCTCCACCAAGAATGACAATTTTTTTCATGTTACTATTACTCCCAAAGAAACCTTTGCTTTATTTTACAATAATAAACAAGAGATCAAAGGCAGGATAACCTCACTTTTTTTTAAACTGGTGCAATTAACTCATCAGGATCTAAAATAAAGATAGTTTTTTCTTCGTCATTTTCTCCCATAATAACTGTTACATGAGAAGCAATCTTTAAAGTGTCGGCACGACGATAAGATGGTGGTAAAACACGAATTTGATTTAAAGGAATATCATATAATTCTGGAGCATTTTTAATTAAAATCCCAAAAGTTTCATTATTACTATTTAATGCTAAAAGTAAATATTTTTTATCTTCTATTCCTAACACTTGTACAGTATTAAATAAACGTTTATGTAAATCAATAACGGTAATTTCTTCCTCTCCAATACTAACTAATCCATAATGATTTAAACCACTGCTAAAAATTGTTGAATAATTAATTATTTTTTTTATGGAGTCAATGTGTAAAGCTACATTAAGATTGTCTATAGGAAAGACTAAAAATTTGATTTTTTGAGTATTTGCCGTAACTTGTTTTCGAGATAAATTAGCTGTATTCATAAGTTTTTATTTTATTAAAAATTAGCAAAAAATTATAGTAATTCTCAATTATTTTTTATTTCTCTATTTGTTTTTATCATTAATAAGTTTGGCTCTTATAGAGTAGTTATGATAAATTCAGATAAAATAAAGGTTATCAAATTGCCACTATTAAAGATTATAATAATTAATAATTAAATTTGTTATAGATTCACCTGACACCTAACTCTTTTTCAAGGAAAAATTAATCATAATCACAGTAACAGAAGCATAATTAATTGTACATTGTTAATTGTTAATTACTAATTACTATGGTGCTTGTAAACGAATAAAGTTATTTTCAGGTAAATGTTCTTTATATTGACCATTTTCTGACAAAATAGCTAGTAAACTAATTTCAGCATCAGGATCAATATGTAAATCTTTCCAAGGTATAGAAATTTCTATACAAGAATCTAAGGCAACTTTTCCTTCACAATGACGAGAATGCCAGTTACCATTTTCTCCTGCTTCCTGTAACCAAATAGTTTTAGTTAATAAATTTATAGACACTTGATGACGATAATAATAGTTTAATGGTGCTTCATCAGGTAAATTACCGATCAAAATTTGATTATTATGGGTTAATCTACCAGGATAAAACCAGACTAAATTTAATTCTGAGGGTAAATCTTGCCCTGCCTTTACCCCCGGTTTTAAGTCAAAACGGAAGTAAAAGTTAAGGTGATCCCAACCATAAAATATCTCAGGAATGATACTTGCTTTGTGCATAGTACCCCTTGCTCCACCAATTTTGATTTTTCCAGCCTTTTCCCAATCTTCTTCAATGCCACGTCCATCTATCACGGGGTGAATAAAACTAGCTGGTAAATAGTCATTAGCTAATTTTGTTTCGACGGCAGCCACAGGTTTATATAAATATTCAGGAGGAGTTTCATCTAAGGATTGGTATAAAACGATCAAGTGTTCTCTAAATAGTTGATCAAACATTGCATCATGGTTGGAATGATGAGGATCACCAAACCACCAAAACCAATCTGAGCCTTCGGCGGCGTATAATGCTTCCCATGCTTCGGGGTTACTTTCTTCTGTGGCTTCGGTATGTTTTGCTAAAGTTTGTCTAGCAGCGTTTAAATAATCCCATGCACGGTTTTTGGCAGGATCGCCTATCCATGTGTTAAAGTTACCATCAACCCATGATCCACTATGTAAACTCTTACTATTGAGGGTTTCTGTGGGGGGAAATTGATCGATAAATTCTGACACTGTAACTAACTTGATTTGTGGTTGTTGGGATAAGCGACTATAAAGGGATTCTAAAAAGAGTTTACCATCTTTTTCATAAAATTCCCAGCAATTTTCTCCGTCAAGAGCAATTGTCACTAACCAAGGATTTTCTAAAGTGCTTTTATCTCCCCATTGTCTTTCTTTTAAACGCCGTGAAATAGCTTCTAAATGCCCGATTAAGTCTCCGGCTGCTTGTGCTGGATTCATTGCACCGTAGGTAAAACCGATTAAGTCTGACAAACGATGATCTCGAAAAACGATGCTTAAGTCTCCTTCGAGAGTTTCGAGTCGATAAGGGCGATATAAAAATTCAGGCTCGTATAAATTACCCATTTCATCTCGATGGAAAAAGTGATTACTACTCCACCCTAAAACTGCTTCATCAGAACATAACCAATTAAAACCTTTTTTCGCTATATAAGGCAATATTGATGGGCTGACAGATTGTTCACTAGGCCATAATCCCCTTGGCGATCGCCCAAATCTATCTTCATAAATATTCCATGCTTTATTGAGATGACGAGGTATATCTTCTTCCCACTGAAAACGAATGTCTGGTAAAGGTAAATTAGGAATAGCCACTCTTCCTGCGTTGGTATCCGATAATAAGGGCAAAATGGGATGGGTGTAAGGGGTGGTAGTAACTTCTAATTGTCCTGTTTCCTGCATTTTTTTATGTTGCGGAATGATACGGGCAATAATTTCTTGTTGTTTCGCACAAATATTTTGGCGATCGCTTAAAGTAAAATTATCACCTTTTTGTAACCAACTAGCAATTTCAGGATCATCCCAGAAAAGAGGATCAAACCATGCTAAATTATGCCATGCCAATAAATCACTATAATCTTGATCTTGCCAATATTCATAACACCATTGTTCACCTTTTAAATGACGTTGTTGATAAAGTTGCTCATAACGGGCATGAGGACAAATAAGACGATAATGATTAGCGTCGAAAAAATGTGCAATAATATATTGTTTTTGTTCTGTAGTCAATTCACTGACAGGAGTTAAAGTTAAAGCTAAATAAGGATCAATGGCTGTACCATTAGCGTATTCTTCTAACTGTAAGATTAAAGAAGGAACGAGGTTGACAGTTTGATGTAATAAAGGATATTTTTCAAGAATTAAAACTAAGTCTAAATAATCCTTGATACCATGTAACCTAACCCAAGGTAAACGATATTGACCACCAAAATCATTAGTAGAAAGGCTAGATTTATATAGTGGCTGATGTTGATGCCAGATAAACGCAACGTAAAGAGGGTGAGTCATAATTTCAAGGTAGAGATAATTAATCTTTATCAGTTAATCTTAGTCAACATTTTTTTTATTATAGAGATCTCGTAAACTTTCTTAACCTCTAAATTTGAGCTAGATAAATTTCAAATATATTTGTTAGAGGTAAAAAGAATATTTAATTTTTAATTCCTGTTAAAGTTGTGGTGGATTTAAAATCATCATTTAACCAACAACCCACTTCTATTTGGATATATTTATTTTGACCAATTTTTTCGATTTTATTGGCAATGCGATACCAATAAGTTTCTTGTTTAATGTCATTATTATCGTCGGTTACTGAACCAAAACAACTATATTCAAATTCTAACATTCCTCCTAAATCCAGATTAGAAAGTCCCACGTCAATTTTATCAAAAGGAAAATATACCCAACGTTGCCAAACACTCCAACCCTTTTCTGGTTTTATGGGAGGAGAAGTTTTACTAATTTGATCAGAAATAGAAAATACTGGTAAAATTAAGCTATTTGTGAATAATATTAATAGAGAAATTATGCTAATTAAAGATATATATTTAAACATATTTTTAAAATAAATTTTATGGGCTTAATAGATTAAGTTTTTATTATATTTTATGTTCTTATTTTCTATATTCACTAATAATTTTATAATTCACTGATCATAAATTAGGATTAAATAAAAGTAAATAATTATCCCTTAAGTATTAATTTTAAAAAATTTGTATATTCTAAAATTCATAAAAATAACTAATAATCTTTTTTGCCTGTTCTTTTTTATAAAATAAACATATAATTAATTTTGCCTATTTATTTAATTTTTATGATAAATTCAATCATTATCTAATATCTTATTAAAATTATGACCATTCGAGTAGGACAACTTGCACCAGATTTTACGGCTACTGCCGTTATTGAACAAGAGTTTAAGGTAATTAAATTATCTGATTATTTAGGTAAATATCTCGTTTTATTTTTTTATCCTCTCGATTTTACCTTCGTTTGTCCTACGGAAATTATTGCTTTTAGCGATCGCCATCATGAATTTAAAAGTTTAAATACAGAGGTGTTAGGAGTATCCGTTGACAGCGAATTTGCTCATTTAGCATGGATTCAAACTGACAGAAAACAAGGGGGTATTGGTGACATTGAATATCCTTTAATCTCTGACTTAAAAAAAGAAATCAGTACCGCTTATAATGTCTTAGAACCTAATGCTGGTGTAGCTTTAAGAGGTTTATTCATTATTGATTCTCAAGGTTTTATACAACATATAACAGTCAATAATCTTTCTTTTGGACGTAGCGTTGACGAAACTTTACGAGTATTAAAAGCGATTCAGTATGTACAATCCCATGAAAATGAAGTTTGTCCTGTAGGATGGCAAGAAGGAGATAAAACTATGAATCCAGATCCTGTTAAATCTAAAGTTTACTTTTCCTCTCTCGGTTAACGGATATAAGTGTAGAATAGTAAGAAAACCAAAGTTAATAATTGAAATTTATGACACAAGCAATAGCAGTTTCTAAAGGTATTCAATTAACAGAAAATGCCCTCAAACACGTTTTAATGTTAAGACAACAACAGGGTAATGAAGATCTCTGTTTACGGGTAGGTGTTAGGCAGGGTGGTTGTTCTGGAATGTCTTATTTAATGGACTTTGAAAATACAAGTAACATCACCGAACATGATGATATTTTTGATTATGATGGTTTTAAAATAATTTGCGATCGCAAAAGTTTATTATTTTTGTACGGTTTAGTTTTAGACTATAGTAACGCAATGATTGGCGGAGGATTTCAATTCACTAATCCTAATGCAAATCAAACCTGTGGTTGTGGAAAATCTTTTGCAGCATAATTTCTGTTTATTTAACAATCTTTAAATCATTGGTGAATACTTAAAGATTAAAAATAAATCTGTCTGATAGCTGATACTAAAAACTTTTCACAACTCCCCTAGCAGAATAAATAATTAAATTAAAAGTCCCCATATTTGGGGATTTAGTCGTTAACTATTAATTATAAAAATGTTTTCTTTTTATCATAAAAAACCGAAACCGAAAATTATTCCTCCTCAGAAGATTGATAATAAATTACCTGAAAAAAAAATAACTTTACCTCAAGTAAAAATTCCTTATCATTTTCAAAAAAATAGTATTATTACTTATTCTCAATCACAAATAAAAAAAGAGTTAAAAAAATATCCAGGATTATTAAAAACTTTAGGTCATGCTTATCAATATCAGGTTATATTTATAGGAGATAATCAAGAAAAACAATACTGGTTTTGTCGCAATTTAGAATTAGTTATGCCTTTATTAAAGTACTTAAATGAACAAAATTGGTTAGTAGATTGGCAAGAAAAACCTTTTTATATTCGAGACATTTCTTAAGAAATAAATTTATAATTTTATTAATATAATCTTAGCAATTTAATCATTTTTATTCCCAATTTAAGGACTCAACTTCACCCCAAATATGACCATTTTCAGGAATATCTAAAGGAAAATAATTCAATAAATTTTCCACTAAAGCAATAAGAGTTGAATCAAGATAATGAGTAGAAGCCAAACTAATTGATTTGATATTATTACTCTTTTTTTCTAATAAAATTGTAAATTGCCAATCATAATATTTAATTCTCACATTTTGACAATCAAAACCTGCTAAAACTAAATGATAAACTAAATGTAAAGGAGTAAAAATATTAGGATGTCCTATCATTAAAGGACACAAAGAAGAAGGCACTGTAATTGCTAATATACCACCTTCTTTTAAATCTTGATATATTTTATCTAAAAAAGTGCCAATATTTCTTTGATGTTCTAATACATGACTGCACCAAATAGCATCAAATTGTTGTGGAAAAGAAACCTCTAAATAATCACCAACATAATCCGCTTCAAAATCTTCTGACATTTCGATAGTTGTGACATTTTTACCTAAAAAAGAAAAAAGTCTTGCACTTGTACCATTACGAGAACCAATATCTAAAACATGATTAAATTCATAGTCTATAATTAATTTTGCTAATCCTAAATGACTATATAATAGTTTTTCTTCAAAAATATATTCGTTATTTGTTACTTTAATAAAAGTATGAGGATAAGTATTAAATGGTTTAATTTCTACTTGCAATTTATCCTTTTTTGATATAAAATATCTTGAATCTTTATCGTCGATTTCTGAGCGAAATTTAGTGCCTAATTTATCAAGAATATCTTGTTGTTTTTGACGGATATTTTCTAAATCTGCGGAAAGTTTTTCCAACTCTTTATTACGAAATACTAAAAAAGAAAGATAAGGAATTTTTACCCTTAATAAAAAGTTATCTATTTTATCTTTAAGCAATTGTTTCATTCTAGTTAAATTGATCAATAAATTATGGCTTTGTTACTTTGATTGTGATAAATTATGTCTAAAAAAAGGTGTCAGGTTATCGGAAAGGGTGTCAGGTTAAATTAAAACTGTAAATTTATAACTTAGGCATTTTTAAAATCCTAAACCTATTATATCTCCACACTTTTAACGATTATTTACTACTAAATTATCACAATTACTGTAGAAGAGCCTAAATTATTTATATTATATAATAGTTGAGTATTTATCTAATTTGATGAAAGAGAAAATTTTTCTCATATTTTGTTACTATCTTTAATTAATTATTACTCAGATGAATAATGATATAGAAGGGTTAAAAAATATTCTTAAACAATATTGGGGTTATGATGATTTTCGGAAACCACAGGCAGAAATTATGGAAACACTTTTGACAGGAAAAGATTGTTTAATTGTTATGGCAACAGGAGGAGGAAAATCTCTTTGTTTTCAATTACCCGCTTTATTACAAGATGGTTTAACTTTAGTAATTTCTCCTTTAGTCGCCTTAATGGAAAATCAAGTACAAGAATTACGAGAAAAAAATTTATCTGCTGGAATTTTACACAGTGAAATTAGTAAAATTAATCGTAAAAATACTCTTTCCGCATTAAAATCACAACAATTAAAGTTACTTTATTTATCACCAGAAACTTTACTTTCACCACCAATATGGGAAATAATTAGCCGCCCAGAAATCAAAATTAATGGTTTAATCTTAGATGAAGCTCACTGTTTAGCGCAATGGGGAGAGTCTTTTCGCCCAACTTATCGACGTTTAGGCAGTATTCGCCCACTATTGCTTAAGAATAAACCATCAGATACCAAAATAGCAATAGCCTGTTTTACTGCTACGGCTGATATTAATACTCAAAAAACTATCATTCAATCTTTACAATTATCTAATCCTGAAAAATTTTTAATTAGCCCTTACCGTGATAATTTAAAGATACAAGTAAAAACTATTTGGACACCAAGAGGAAGAAAACAAGAGTTAATTAAATATATTGAGAGAAATAAAGATAAAAGTGGCTTAATTTATGTGCGCACGAGAAAAGATAGTGAAGAATTAGCAAATTTCCTTAAAAATGAAGGTTATCCAAATCAAGCCTATCACGGCGGATTGAGTAGTGATATTCGGCGAAAAGTTGAATCTGATTGGCTAAAAGAGAGAATAAAATTTGTTGTTTGTACTTGCGCTTTTGGTATGGGTATAAATAAAAGTAACCTACGATGGATTTTTCATTACCAAATACCATTATTACTATCAGAATATATCCAAGAAATCGGTAGAGGTGGCAGAGATGGTAAACTTACCGAAGTTATAACCTTAATGAGTGAAGCTAGTGGTTGGTTAAATCCTGAAGATAAGCAAAAAAGAGAGTATTTTTTAAACCAACAAATAAAACTCTATCAACAAGCAGAAAGATTTTTAAAGGAAATGCCGAAGGAGGGAAATATAGAAGAATTAGGGAAAAAATTTAATAACCCTAACTATCAACTATATTTATCCATTTTAAATAGTAGCCAACAATTGCGATGGATTGATCCTTATAATTATCGCTTAACACCTTCAAAAACTCATGAATCCATAGAATTGCTAATAAATAGACAGAAAAAATTAACTCAACAAACCCATGAATATTTAATAACTAAAACCTGTCGTTGGAGTTTTCTATTATCAGCCTTTGGCTTTACTCCTTCGACAAATTTCCGTTGTGGCAAATGCGATAATTGCCAGAAGTTAATTAGGAATTACTTAAAGTGATGCAACTTCAATGGTAATTTGAGCAGTTACTTCAGCATGAAGTTTAATATCTGTAGGATATTTGCCAGTTTTTTTGATTTCAGGTAAAGTAATAGCTTGACGCTCAATTTCTAAACCAGCATTTTGCTTGATAATATCAACCACTTCTTGAGTCGTTACAGTACCAAAGATAGCATCTTGTTCCCCAACTTGCTTACGAATCACAAAATTATTGATAGTTTGTAACGCAATTTTACGAGATTTAGCTTCTTCTAAAATAGCTAATAAACGTAATCTTTCTTTTTCTCTTCTTTGGTCAACTTGACGTAAAATACCTTCAGTTACTAATACTCCGAAACCTTGAGGCACGAGATAGTTACGCGCGTAACCCGGTGCAACATCAACTAAGTCACCTCTTTTGCCTAATTTGTTGACATCTTTATTTAACAATAGTTGTAATCTTTTTGCCATTTTGTCCTCTATTCAATAGAAATTTTTTTATAATGAGCATATTTAGCCACAAATTTCCATTATACCAGAATAATAGATTATTGATAATTCCTATCTCCTATCTCCTAACTCCTAACTCCTAATTATTAAAGATTGTTTAATTTTTTTTGCTAATTCTGTATGAAGTTGATGACTGGCTTTATAAGCCAAATAATGGGCAGTAGGAATTTTACCTAATAAACTTAAGTCACCGATTAAATCTAATAATTTATGTCTGACAGCTTCATTGTCAAATCTCAAAGGCGGATTTAACCAACCACTTTTATCGCAAACTAAGGCATTTTCTAAACTTCCCCCTTTTATTAAACCAGCTTTTTGTAATTGTTCAATTTGATCTGCAAAACCAAAAGTACGAGCAGGTGCGATGGCAGTTACAAAACTTTCTCGTTGAGGATACCAACTAAACCACTGATTTTCTAACACAGAATAAGGATAATCAACACCGTAACTAAATTTTATTTCACCAGAAGGAAAGGCGACACAAAAAGCATCATCTTTTCTTACCCAAATAGCTTCATTAATAGTATCTGTTGGTGAGTCAAAAGGTTTATCACAAATATAATCAAGGTTATTTACCCACTCTTGTGCAGATCCATCTAACAAAGGTATTTCAACCCCATCAATCTCAATTTGTGCATCATCAATACCACAAGCGAGTAAAGACGCTAATAAATGCTCAACAGTTCTAATTTTAACACCTTCGTTACTTAATTCTGTCGATAAAGTAGTAGTGGCAATATAGTCAATATTCGCAGGAATAATGGGGTTATTAGGTAAATCTACCCTTACAAAATAACGCCCTTTTCCTTTTTGTGCTGGAGAAATTTTAACGGTGGTTTTTTCTCCTGAATGAAGCCCGATGCCTGATAATTGGAATGGTTTAAACATTAATTAACACTTTTTAAAAATTATTTCAGAAAAAACTTTGACTCTGTTACTTTGATTATGATAAGTTATTTCTTGAAAAAGATGTCAGGTGTCTGGTGTCAGGTGAAATGCAAACAGTGAATCTATAAAAAATTTAATTGTTAATTCTCATAATCCTTATACTGCAAACTTTATAACATTTATTTTATCTGAATTTATCATAATTACTGTAGAATAGCCAAAATTTTTAGTTAATAAATAGTTGCCAATATTTAAAATATTAGTTATAATGTTAAATGTGTTTTAAATAAAACTTGCGGGTGTAGTTTAGTGGTAAAACCTTAGCCTTCCAAGCTAATGATGGGGGTTCGATTCCCCCCACCCGCTTATGATTTTGATTATAAAAAAACGTAATTTTTCGTTAAAGTATTCCTCAACTAAAGTTAACCTTTTTATTGATTATTTACTCTTCTTCAGAATTATCCATCGGAGTAATACGGTTAATTAAATTGATGAGATTATCGCCTTTTTCTAAGGATGTATCTTCTACAAAACGAATTTCTGGGGTATGACGTAAACTAATTCTTTGTCCTAGACTTTTTCTTACAAAGGGAGTACAGGCTTTTAATCCTTCCATAGTTTCGTTTTTGGCTGCTTGAGTACCATAAATACTTACAAAAACTTTAGCGTGTTGTAAATCTCCCGATATTTCTACTTCAGTAATACTAACTAAACCAGATCCTACTCTATCATCTTTAATCCCGTTGATTAGCATTTGACTGATTTCTTTTTTAATTAAAGACGATACTTTCTCTACACGACGACTATTTGCCATTTTTTTTACAATAAAACTAAAAATAATATTTAATATCTAAAATAAGATGTCTATTATACAGGATTTATGCCTAACATAGCTTTGAGGGTAAAATAAAGGAAAGAAAAACTACCAATAATTAAGGTTAATATTACTGTGGCGGTGACAGGATTTTTAAATAATGGTTGAATTTGTTGCCATAAAAAAAAGAAAATACCGAAAATTAAACTTACCATATAACGAGGATAGCGCAAGACATTTTCCCAAAAACCTTCAAATTCCATGGTGAATAAATCCTAATTTTTAATAATTAAAACAGTTTAACAGTTATTCTCAATTTTAAAATATGTTTGCAAATAAACCTAGAAGAAAAGTATCATAGTTAGAGAAATAATTTCTTCTTTATTAAGTTGCTTATGTCTTTAGATAATACTGCCGCCATTAAAAAAAAGCTAAATTCCAGAGGTTGGCGCATGACTCCCCAACGAGAAAAAATACTTGAGGTATTTGATAATCTTCCTCAAGGAAATCATTTAAGCGCGGAAGAATTATATAAATTATTGGAAGAAGGAGGAGAAAATATTAGTTTATCCACTATTTATCGTAGTGTAAAATTAATGACAAAAATGAGAGTCCTTCGGGAGTTAGAATTAGCTGAAGGTCATAAACATTATGAGTTGAATCATCCTTATCCTCATCATCATCATCATATTGTTTGTGTTCAGTGTAATAAAACCCTTGAATTTCAAGATGATTCTATTCTTAAACATAGTCTTAAACAATGTCAAAAAGAGGATTTTCAATTAATTGATTGTCAGTTAACGGTAACTACTATTTGTCAGGAAGCCATTGAAATGGGTTGGCCTTCTACTCTTCCTAGTGATTGGTGTTGTAGTCGTGCCATCGCAGATGGACAACATAAATTAAATCAATAAATTTTTTACATAATTGATAATTGACAATACACTATAGACAATTGACAATAGTTAGTTTGATTATTTTCATAATTTTTGATTTATCATATTAGCAATAATAGAGGAGATTTTAATTTTATCATGGCGAACAATTTACCTTCCCAGCAAGAATTTACCACCATTTCACCATTACCAGAAAAACCACCTAAAATTCAAGAAATGGGTGTTGATATGCAAGGAGAAATAGATAGACTAGAAGACTTGATTCTTAGTAGCACTCATCTTCCTTTTGTGGGTAAAACTTTAATAGATGAAGATACTTTAATTTCTCAATTGGACTCTATGAGAATTAATCTTCCTGATTGTTTACAACAGGCTAATCAAATCTTACAACAAAGAGAACAAATTTTAGGAGAAGCCCAAAATTACGCTCAAAAAATTGTGGAAAATGCTCAAAGAAGAGCAGCACAGTTACTAGATGAGTCAAGAATAGTGCAACAAGCAGAAGGACAAGCGAATCAAATTAGACGACAAGTACAACAAGATTGTGAAACTTTACAACGAAAAACCATCGCCGATGTTGAACAAATTAGACAAAAAATTCAACAAGAAGTAGTCAAAACCAGACAACAAGCTATTATGGAAGCTGAGGATATTCAAAATGAAGCAGATCTTTACGCTGACTCAGTATTATCTAAATTAGAAAAAGATCTTAGTGATATGTTAAGGGTTGTTAGTAACGGTCGTCAACAAGTACATACCCAAAAAGTTAATCTTGCACCTCGTCAACAGGATATGACAATTGTGAAAAAAGCATCCTAATATTTTCCTATGGAGATAACGGCATTTTGCCCTCCAAATCCAAAGCTAAAACAAAGCATTTTACTTAATTGATATTGCCTTGATTGTTGGCAAAAATTGAGTCCAAAATCTAATGGTAATAAGTTTAAATTTGGTAATAATACTTGTTTTTTTAAACTCATTAAACTTAACGCCACCGCCATAACACCTGAAGCACCTAATGTATGACCAGTCGCTCCCTTGGTAGAACTTACTTTGGGAGCATGACTAAATAATTCATGAATAATTTTTGCTTCTCTTTGATCATTTAGAATTGTACCTGTACCATGAGCATTAATATAATCTATATCTTTAGTTTGTAAATTAGAGCGCTTTAAACACTGTTGAATGGTTTTAATAGCGGTTTTACCATCAACACTAGGGGATGTCATTCCTTCCGCATCACAACTCATTCCCCATCCCAGAATTTCACCGTATATTTTACTTCCACGACTTTTTGCTAATTCTTCAGTTTCTAACATTAACATTGCACCTCCTTCCCCTAAAACAAATCCATCTCGATGGATAGCAAAAGGATAACACCCATTTAGGCTTAATGCTTTCATTTGGGTAAATCCTGCTATCGTTAAAGGAGTTATGGGAGTTTCTACCGCACCAACTATTACTCTTTTAGATCTTTTTTGTTTAATTAATTCATAGCCTTGTGCAATGGCTACTAACCCTGTCGCACAAGCATTGGCTGGGGAGAAAACTGAGGATAAAGTTTGAAGATATTTTGCTGTAATAATACTTGGTTGACAAGGTAAGGTTTCTAACCAAGAAGGAAAAAAATGTTGAATTTCTTTTGATTTTTGCCATGTTTTAGTGGATAAAAAAACTTCCCATTGACTTTGACAACCACGACTCGAACCAATCACCACAGCAGTATCATTTAATGGGGGGAAAATATTACCATCTAAACACAGATTTTCAATTAATTTAAGTGTAATATTTTCCATGGAAGAAGGTTGATCATTAATTAATCCTAATGGTAAAGGAGGAAAATAGTTAAAGGGTTGACTAAATTTGATGCCAGACATCCCTTTAATAATTTCTTTCCAAGTCAAATTTATATCTCCTAAACAGGAAATTAGACTAATACCTGTCACAACTACTTTAACCATCAAAAATAATTAACTACTATTTTTCTTTCTTTTTTAAGTACAAAGATAAATATTATTTGCCCTTACTATTATTTATTTTGTTTCAAATTTTCAGCACCAGCTACAACTTCGGCACTTTCAATGCGATCGCCTTGTTTAATTTGATTAACGACATCCATCCCTTCAGTAACTTTACCAAAAACAGCATAACTACCATCAAGGAAAGGAAGATCAGCTAAAGTAAAATAAAACTGAGAAGAAGCAGAATCAGGGGCATTAGATCTTGCCATGGCGATTACACCGTATTCATGTTTTAGTTGTGGTGCAGTGGTAATAGTTGTACCATAAACAATATCAGGTATCTGAGGATCTTTTTTGGTTTCGTCATATTCTGGGCGAATTTCCAAAGGAATATAACGTTGAGCCTTTGTTACAGGATCACTATAACCGCCAGTACCTAAATTCGTTACAGGAAAATTAGGATTTTTACCTTGAGGATCTCCACCTTGTACTACAAAAGGGGTGGGATCTTTAACAACTCGGTGAAATACTAAGCCATTATAAATTCCTTTTTGTACCAAATCCACAAAATTACCCGCCGTAATAGGGGCATTATCGCCGTCAACCTCAATAGTAATAGATTGACCATTAACTTTCATTACAACCGTAGCTTTGCCTTTTAGTGTGGGTAAATTCATTGTGTTATTAATATTTTTAATTTCAGTAGGTTTTTCTGGGTTGACGGTTTCTTGAGTTGTTGTAGTTGTAGTTGAACTAGAATTAGAATCTAATTTTTCACATCCAGCCAAACTAATAGTTGTCAAAAGAAACAAAATCAAAAAAACATTGAGGTGATTAGAAATTTTCATAAATTTTTACTGATCTTTTCTAGCATTGTTAATTGTTAATAGTTTAAAGTCCTTCTAAAGGTACAGTCAGAAAACGAGCTAATTCCGCCCCTTGGTTTTCTAATTTAGCAAGGGAAATGGGTTCACCCACAGGGGTTAACGGAATATCTCTTTTAGGTTTAACTCTTAAGTATAAAGTTCTTCTGGGATTTAAACCTTCTTTAATTTCTGCTCTAATAGCTTGAATATCGTCTAAATTATAAACTAATTCAATGCGGCGATTTTTACCGAGAAATCCGAAACGAAAAATAGTTACGTTACCTTTTTCTTTATCAAACTCGTTATAACCACCACCAACATTGAGGAAAACCATTAACCATAAATATAAGGCAAGTAAAACCCCAGCCACACCATAAAAAGTTAAAGCGATACCTTGAGGGACAAATTGAAGTGTTGAGGTATCACTCACAATTAGTAAATTAGTATGTAAATAACTAGATAAACCTGCTAATAAAAAACCAATGCCACCGATGGAAACTACTATTGCCCACCATAAATTGCTAAAACGTCTTGAACCAGTAATATTTTGTCGTAAAATGAAATTGTTTGTTTCCATTATTAATTTATAAAATTATCTTGAAATATGAGTGTAAGACTCCCGTTTAATTTCTCCCAAAAAAAGAGACCAATAGAAATAAACGGGAGATGTAAGCGAGTGCAGCAAAAAAGCATTGCGTCAGCAATTCCTTACCATTCCTAATAATATATTCTAAAATAAGAATGCAAGGTAAAAACGTTAGTTAAAATGTTGAAAGCATATCGCTATAGAATCTATCCTACTGATGAGCAAAAGGTCTTACTTGCTAAGACTTTCGGTTGCTGTCGTTGGTTCTATAACTACAGTTTAGCTTTAACTAA